>Ga0209404_10000155_pt1 | contig 58720 bp, 54 predicted proteins | sample TroAtlMetagenome_2_FD_187447 | JGI IMG/M metagenome (GOLD analysis project Ga0209404, IMG submission 187447) | Marine eukaryotic phytoplankton communities from Atlantic Ocean - Tropical Atlantic ANT8 Metagenome (SPAdes) (version 2) | ecosystem: Environmental > Aquatic > Marine > Oceanic...
CACGACTGGGTCGCCCGCGGAAACGATGTCTTCGTGCTGTACGCCAATGCCAGCCGGCCGGCCTGGGCCGGGCCGGTTCCGGCCGCCGCCACCCTCAATGCGCTCGAACTGGATCAGGGCTCACCGTCCTGGAGCCTGGACACCGCGCCGATCTGCGCAGGGCTGTTCACACCGCCACCCGACGAATCCGCGAACACCGCCGCGCCCGACACCGGCACCGACGAGCCCCCGGACGAATCGGTGATCCTGCCGCCATCCGGCCCGGTCAAGCTCAAGCCCCATCCCGCGGATGTCGGGGAAGCGCTGCTGGCCGGCATCCATGAACTGGGCGTGCGCCAGCGAGACCCCAATCCTCTGCAAATGGAAGTGGTCTACAGCGACTCCGATATCCGGTTCCACTTCGACTGGCTCTGCGATACCGTCGGCGGACAGGTCGCGCTGCGCCAGTTCCGTCTCGGGAACGGCCGAGTGTTCGTGTCCAGCTACCCGGAAATCCTGTCGAACCGCGATCTCGCCGAGGCCGACAACGCACGATTTTTCTCCAACCTGCTGGGCCTTTCGCTGCGTCCCGGCGGCGCAGTGATCTTCGACGACATGCACCAGGGCGATTCGGCGCTATACGACCCCGCAGCGTTCTACGGCGATCCACGGCTGCACGCCAGTATCGGCTTCGCACTGGCGATCTGGCTGCTGTATCTGCTGGCGGACGCCTCACGCTTCATACGGCCGCCGTCCGCACCAAGCGGCGTGACGCCCGGCGACTTTGCCGTTTCCGTCGGCGGCTTCCTTGCGCGTCGCCTGGCGCCGCATGAGGCCGGCGCCGCGCTGATGCGGCATTTTCACGAGTCCATGCAGCGCCGGCTCGGCCGAACCGCCTCCACCGAAGAAAGCTGGCCCCTGCTGGACAGCGCGGGCGTTGACCGCGACCTGTGCCAACAACTGCGCGACGAGGCCCGTCGCGTACAGAACGGACGGCGCGACCTGCGCCCGCTGATGACGCTACAACAACGAATCGAGGAACAATTGCAGTGAACTCCGCACAACAACTGCTGCAGCAGCTCGCAGAACACACCGGCCGCGTCGTGTTCGGCGCCGATGCCCTGATCCACGATCTGGCGATCGCGCTGATCGCGCGCGGCCATGTGCTGCTCGAAGGCCCGCCCGGTCTCGGCAAGACCCTGCTCGCGCGCAGCCTCGCGCGCCAGCTCAGCGGCCAGTTCCAGCGTGTGCAGTGCACACCGGACCTGATGCCGGCCGACCTCACCGGCGTCAACATCTGGCGCGCCGATCTGGCCAAGTTCGAATGGCTGCCGGGACCGCTGGTGGCCGACGTGGTGCTGGTCGACGAACTCAACCGCACCGGCCCCAAGACCCAAGCCGCGCTGCTCGAAGCCATGGAGGAACGCGCCATCACCGTGGATCGAGAACGCCACGCGCTGCCGGCGGATTTCCTGGTGATCGCCACCCAGAACCCACACGAATTCGAGGGCACCTTCGCCCTGCCGGAATCGCAGCTGGACCGCTTCCTGCTGAAACTGTCGCTGAGCAATCACGATACGGCCACCGAGATCGCCGTGCTGCGCGCCTATGACGGCTCGGACAACGGTCAGCTCGCTGAATTCGAGAAGCTGCCAGTGCTGGACGGCGCCTTGCTCATCGCCGCGCGCGCGCAGGCCGGCGCCGTGCACATCAGCGACGCCCTGTACGAATACGTGACCGCCATCGCCGCCGCCACACGCAGTCACCCGAAGATCGCGCTGGGCCTGTCCACGCGCGGCGCACTGGCACTGATGCGCTGCGCGCGCGCGGCGGCGACGCTCGACGGCAGCGCCTATCTCACACCGGACCACGTCAAGCGCGTTGCCAGCGCAGTCATCGCGCATCGCCTGCTGGCACAGCCCGAAGCCGCGCTGGAAGGCGAAACCGGCGAGCGGCTGGTCAGCGCCGCGATCGAGGCAGTCCCGGTTCCGCGTGCGGCCGGCGGTGCGGATTCCGAATGAACCTGTCGGGTCGCGGACTCGGCTCGGCGGCGCTGATCCTGCTGATCGGCATCGCCGAGCAGTGGGCCGGCGGCCCCGGGCTGTGGTCGCTGCTCGCCGCCGGCTGGTTGCTGCTGTGGACGCTCGACGGCGTCTATGCCCACCGCCTGAGCCTGACGGTGCGGCAGGATCGCACACCCGCGCCACGTCTCGGCCGACGTTGGCAAGCCCGCATCGAAGTCCACGCCGTGCACGGCAAGGCTCGCGCGGCCCGGATCTATCTGCCGACGCCGAGCTTGTTTTCGGGTCGCGATGTACGGCTCGAATGGGAACATCTGGATCAGCCTGCGCTTGTGCAAGCAGACTGGACGCCGACTCAACTCGGTCACTGGGTCTGGCCCTCACTACAGCTTCGTGTGCTGGGTCCGCTCGGCCTGGGATGGTGGCGGCGCAAGCTGCCCGCGCCGGGTGAAGCGCAAGCGGTACGACTCGATACCGGCCGCGTGCAAAGTGCTGAAGCTGGCACCGCCCGCTACGGTCTCGAGGCCGCCATCACCGCCGGCCCCGGTGCGGAACCCTATGGTTTGCGTGACTACCGCGCCGGCGACGCCTTGCGCGACATCGCCTGGCGCGCCTCGTCGCGGCGCGACCGCTGGCTTACCCGCGAATATGCCGACGAACAGCAACTCCAACTGATGCTGGTGATCGACGCCGGTCGTGCCGGTCGCCAGCAGATCGGCGAACTGATGCGTCTGCATCACGCCGTCAACGCTGCCGCCCGAATCGCCGAACGGGCCGTCGCTCTGGGAGATCGCGTCGGGCTGCTGGTCTATGACCCGCAAGGCTTGCGCATGCAGCAAACGCCCCTCGCCGGACTGGCCGCCCTGCGCCGGATTCAAGGATCACTCACGCAACTGGATAGTGCAGCCACCGAAGCCGATCCGATTCCTGCCGCCCTGGCCCTGCGACGGCTGTGTCGCCAGCGCACGTTGATACTCTGGTTCACCGACATCGACAGCGGCGCCAGCGCCTCGCCGCTGCAAAACGCCGTCTCGCTGCTGGTGCCCAAGCACCTGCCCCTGTTCGCCGGTTTCGAGGACAGCGCCCTCGAAGCGCTCACGCGACGCCAGCCGACCCGCTGGCAGGACCCCTACGTTCGGCTTGCCGCGATGCAGGCGCAGCACGCGGCCCAGCTGCAACGTGCCAGCCTTCGTCACCACGGCTGCGAAGTCGTATCGGCGGCGCCGACGGAGATCGACGCGCGCCTCCTGACACGCTATCGGGCGCTACGATCGATGCGTCACATATGAGTGAGTGGCCACGCCGCGTGCCTGTTCCGCTGAAAACGGCATTCGGTGCAGACGGGCGAGATCGGCGCTGGTATCGATCGAGCCAAGCCGCGCCGCCGTGTTGACCTCCGGGGTCATGGAATCCGTCGGGTGGACTGGCTAAGGTGGGTCCATGACCGCAGCTCAAGACAGGCCCGCCAATGCCGCGACACCCGTCGGCCGCATGCTGCGTGAATGGCGGACGGCGCGCCGCATCAGCCAGCTCGATCTTGCGCTGGATAGCGATATCTCGACGCGCCATCTCAGCTGCATCGAGACCGGCAAAGCTCAGCCTGGCCGTGCGCTGCTCGATCAGCTCGCCGACACACTCGACATACCTTTGCGTGAACGCAATGCGCTGCTGCTGGCCGCCGGTTATGCGCCGATCTATCGCGAATCCGGCCTGTCTGCGCCGGAGCTGCAGCTGCTCGCGCGCGCCGTCGATTCCATTCTCGCGCAGCAGGAGCCGTACCCGGCGTTCGCAGTCGACCGCTGCTGGAACGTGCTCGCCGCGAACCGGGGCATGACGCGGCTGCTCGGGTCGATCAAAACGGGCGGGCCGCGTCACGGCAACATTCTGCGGCAGGTGTTCGACCCTGGGGACATGCGCCCCCACATCGGCAACTGGGACGAGGTCGCGGGCGATCTGATCCGTCATCTCCTGGATGCCATTGCCCGCAATCCGGCCGACCAGGCCTTGCAGACGCTGCGTGACGAGGTGCTGGCCTTTACCGACGTTCCCGACCACTGGCGCCACCGTGACGCGCGGGCACCGCTGCCCGTCACCACCACCGTCTTCGTCGGCCCCAGTGGGCCACTGAGCTTTTTTTCCACGCTGACCGGCTTTGGCACCAGCTGGGATATCACTGCGGAGGAGACGCGCATCGAATGCATGCACCCCGTCGACGACGCCACGCGCGCGTATTGCCGGGCGCTCGCAGAGCGGGATTCGTGAGCGCACAGGCCGCCATCGCCGTCGTCGGCGCGAGCGGGCATACCGGCCGCTTTGTCGTCAGCGAGATCGAGCGGTGATGAGCCCCGCCCCCCAGCCTGCTGAACGGCGAAAGCCACACCGGCGTGTTGGCGCCCACCCCGGCTTTCGACGCACATTTCTCGAAGCGCGCTGACACCAGAGGTCTTGCGCTTGGAAGGCTCAAGCTGAATCGACATACCGGGAGCAGGCATAACCCAGCAAAGCGGGGCGGCGGCGCTGGCCACGGGTATGCGAAACGGCGAAAGGGTATGCCTTGCGCCCAGCTAGGTCTCGCCAAGTCCACCAGGATCAACGCTGGCCGGCGGTGCAATACTCCGCTCTACATGCTGCTTGAGTACTTCCAGCGTTCCGGCCCAATAGAACTGTAGATGCTTGTAGATCGTGACCGTCGGAAATCCACTCGCTCTTAGCGTGAGAGACGTCGCGCCGTTCGCCGGGGCCAGGACAAATTCAAGCGTCGTATAGCTCGCCGGCTCGTCCGCAAGCCGGGAGAAGGAACTCATATGCGTATAGGCAAGGCGCGTGCTGGGCGCGAACTCGAGGACATTCCCGGTGTTCCGGAAAGGCGCGTTATGAACGCCCCGCACAACGATGGGAGATCCGATAATCCAATCCGTTTCGATTTCAAGCGCCATCTCGGGCTTGCCCATCCACACCTTCATTTGCGCGACCTCGGTGAGGAAGTCCCAAACACGCTCGACCGGTGCATGGATGGTGACGCCTCGCTCGAATGAGCGCGGTGTGAGCCGATGATTCATACCCGCCGAACTGGTTTTGGAAAATTCAGGCTGCCGCGCATTTCTTGATTGTGTCCCAGGTGCGCGTCGTCACGTTCTTGCCGAGCGTTCTCTCGATGAGTGTCATGAAGATCGGCCCGCCCTCATGGGGAACGTAGGCCGTGAACACCTCCGCACCTTTCATGCTCAGGATTGTGGCCCCGTCCAGCTCAACGGGCAGCACCGGGTCTTCCTTGACCGGTTGGCTCAAGAAAGTCACGACCCGCTTTGCTGCTGGCGGGATCTGAAAATCAGCGTAGGGGTCCGTCTTCAGCAAGGTCAGCAGATGGTCGGTGCTGCGCACGATGACCGGAAAGCGACGAGGGAGATATTTCTCCATGCCGGCTTCAATCGCCAGGGTCAGATCGGCTTCCGACTTTTTGACGCCTGCACAATCCGCCGTAAAAACCACGTTTCCGCTGGACAAAACCGTTCTAACGTCCGTAAATCCCATCTTCTCGAAGCATGCCTTGAGATCGGCCATCTTCAGGTTCATGGGGCTGACGCCGCGCAAAAATGCAACGTAACGAGGCATTTCTTGCTCCTGGGGCGGCCACTAAACTCCTTATCGTGGTGACGGACTGATCGGTTCCCGTGCGCCAAGCCCCGTTCAATAAAGTGATTTTAGTAAGCTGCCACCCTAACGCCCACCCACCGTAACGCCTATCGTCTTGCTAGCCATGAGCGAAGCGCTGAGCCCGATAGCGTTCAAGGCTCGGTTCGGCGCAGTCCATGAACGCGACGAAGTGGTTGCGCTCTTGCCAGATGACCTCGAGGTCGTAAACGCAAAAGGCATATTTTGTTGGGTCTTCGACCCAGCCCGATGCAGTTTGAACCGAGACGGACGTGAACAACTCATTGCCGTTATCCCACCACGCCAGAACGAGATAGGCCATGTCCGCGCCGTCATGAAATATCGCAAACGCTGGAGTGGACGCCCAAGCCACCTTCTTTTGCTTTTTGACCGCTTCCAGTCGCGTGAAATACGGAGCTTGGTTCACCGGCTGGTGGCGGGCCGAAATGGTGTAGACCTTAATGCCATCGGGGTCAGACCAACTTGGGTGGCTCTCGGTTTTTCTGGGTCGGAACATGGCGGCTTCTTGAATCGCTAGTTGTCAGGTCCTTGTTGGGCGGCAGATTGTGGCCCAAGCCTTCGATGAGCACGAGTTCGGATCGGGGAATAGCCTACGCCAGCGCCGTGACGCCGCCCTACCCTTACTATCCCTATTGGAACGGCCAGTTCACCGAGCGCAATCCCCCGGCGGTACCGACACAAGTACCGTCGGCGGCGACGGTGGTGGATTGATCCGACAGCCTCGGCAGAGAACGAGCATCAGCCGCTCGTCACCCGAGGTCGCCATAGGCGCCCGCCAGGGCGACAACGTAGCCGTCCGGGTCCTGTAGCCAGATCTCGCGATGATGGGCGTTGGCGTTCACTTCGGGGCCTTCGAGTACCGTCGCGCCATGTCTTGTGATCCTTTGCAGGGCGCGATCGAAGTGGGCGGTTTGAAACCAGAGCAGCACGCCGTTGCCATGGGGGTTCAACTCGGGCCGGCCGATGTGCGGATGCGCGTGCGCATCCCAGCGGTGCAGCTGCAAAACCATGCGCCCCCGAAACAGAAGCTGCTCGTAGTCTTTGCCGCCGTGCCCGCTGCTGAGCCCCAGCACCGCCTGATACCAGCGGCTGCTGGATTCAACGTCATTTACGGCAATAAGGGGCTGTGGCTTCATGGGATACCCAACGGTTGAATGAAACGATCGCCTCCGATTCACGGACCGGGCGGCCATGGCCCGGAGAATCCGGCAATGCGCTGCCATTTTCCATCCGCTGACGGCGGCACCGCCCTTTCACGCGGGGGATTCTTTCCACAAGGACGCGGCCTCGCGCGCAAGCAGATCCGGATATTCCTCGGGGAAGAACAGCTTGCCTTCGGGGATGCGGAGCACGCCGCGTGAGCGCGGGAACAGGTCGTCCAGATAGGCCGGGCTTTCCCGCGAGAAAATGGGATCGGCCTCGCCCCAGACGATTCTGACCGGCGTGTCGCAGCGCCTGAAAGCACTTTCCAGGCCCGCGAGCGCGTTGCGCTCAAGGGCGACGGCGTAGCCATTGGTCTGCGCCTCGCGTGCGGGCGTCGCCACCAGCGGCGCCAGATAGCCCTCGATGGTCTCATCCGCCAGTTCGCCCGGCCGGGTGTAACAGAGCCCGCCGAGCCCTTGCGGCGAACGCGCCAGCGCCTTGTCCGCAAGCCAGGGCTTCAGCCATTGCTCGGCGTAAAGCCCGCGCTGCGCAAGCTCGATGACCGGTGCCAGCGCCGGCGGTGGACAGTCGGGTTCGGTGTCGCAATTGGTCAGCAGCAGACTGCGCACGCGCGTCGGATTGGCTGCCAGAAACAGCTGTGCCACGGCGCCGCCGCTGTCGCTCGCAACGAGATCGACCGTTCCGACACCCAGGCGGTCCAACAACATCACGAGCATCGCGGCCTGGGCAGCGGGCGCGAGGCTCTGCTCCTGGGCCACTTCGGTGTAGCCGAGCCCGAGCAAATCCGCGGCGATGCAACGGCGCCGGCTGCGCAGCCGATCGATCGCGCCGCGCCATTGATAGCTGTTCAGCGGGAACCCGTGCAGGAACAGGGCGGCCGGCCCGGCGCCTACGTCCACATAGGCGATGCGTCCGAACGCGGTCGGAACCAAACGCCGCGCTGCACGGAAAGCCTGCATGCTATCGCCGAAAGGCCGGCTTTCGGATTGTCCGTACAGCGCGGAAACCAGCGCCGCTGCTCCCACGCTCAGCGAGGCATTCAAAAACTGTCGTCTGTCCACGGCGCCTCCTTTTCGGTGTCTGAAGGGCGTGTTTGTATCGCGGCGTGGGTCACTCCATCCATGACCCCGCAGGTCATGCATGGAGTGACCCTCGGGCACGCAGTAGCGCAGCGAACCCGCTCAGGCGGGCTCCAGCGCCGCTGCGGCGTCGGCGGCAGGGTCGACGGCGGCCGGCGCCTGGCGGTCGACCGCGATCAGCGCGTAGAACACCGGCACCACGAACTAGGTGAACATACCATCAGGAACACCATCAGCCATCAGGGTCAGGTCTTGTTCCTTGACGAAAGGAGCGGGCCATGCGGGGAAAACCGCTAAGTCAGATGAGAATTGGCAAGGCGCAAGAGCTGAGTCCGGCGCTGAACGCAGAATGGGGGATCGTGAAACATTGAACAGGATGGCGACGCGGCAGTTCCGTCTCGTCGTGTTCATTTGCCTGTCCGCCCCTGAAGCTGAGTTCCAGCGGCATCGGCAGCTTGCTCAATCGGTCTGAAGCTGCGCAATCAACTCGTCGGCAATCACCCGCACCGACGGCAGCTGTCCGCGGCGATGTGGCATCAGCAGTGTGGTTGTCACGCCGCCGGCCGTCCACTGCGGCAGCACCCGGACCAGCTCGCCGTTGTCGATCAGCGCGGCGCAGAACGACTGTGGGCAGCAGGCGATGCCGAGTCCGGCTCGGGCCGCTTCGAGCAAGGCCACGGTTTCGTTGGCGATGTAGCGCGGCCGCGGCGCCACCTCGCTCAGCGCGCCGTGCTCGTCGCGCAACGACCAGAGGTCGGCGTCCCGGGCCACCATCAGCCCGTCAAGCCGACTGAGATCCTCCGGCGTGGCGGCTGCGCCGACGCGCTGCCCATAAGCCGCCGACGCGACCAGCCAGTTCGGTTCAAAGCCGAGGCGGCGTTGCACCAGCGAGGAATCCGGCAGCGGCGCGTAGTGACTGCGCAACGCGATATCGAAGCCCTCCTGCACGATGTCAACAAAGCGGTCCACCGCATAAAGTTCGATGCGGATCTTCGGGTAGGCCAGCGCCAGCTGTGGCAGCAGCGGCGCCAAGCGATATTGCGCGACCGGCACGGCGGCGGTGATGCGCACGCTGCCGCTGGGCTCCGCGAGCCGGCCGTTGACGACCTGTTCGGCCGCTTCGGCCTCGATCAGCATCGCCGCCGCATGGCGATGCAGGTCGCGACCCAGCTCCGTCATCACAAAGCTGCGTGAGCTGCGTTGAATCAGACGCACTCCCAGATGCTTTTCCAGCTCCGCGATGCGCTTGCTCAAGGTCGACTTGGGGGTTCCCAGCGCCCGGCTCGCCGCAAATCCGCCGTGGTTCACGACCTGAACATAAATTAGAGACAGATCGTTGAGGTTCAACACGGCCTGCCACCGTCCACATTTGTGAACTTTGAGTTCATATCTGCCCGCCTACTGGATAAGCATCCATATGTGCATTCTATTGCCACTCCAACAAGTGCAACGGAGACCACAGTCATGAACCCTTATGCAGGCAAAAAGCCCTGATTCTCGGCGGCGCCCACACGCTCGTCACTGATCGCAACCCGCGCGATCTTGCGGCACTGGCACAGCAAATCGGACCCGACGCACATACGCTGCGTTCGGATATCGCGGATATTGCGGACATCGACACGCTGACGCAGGCGGTTCGCGAAACGCTAGACGGCATCGACTTTCTGCATGTGAATGCTGGTGTCTCCGAACTGCAAGCCTTCCCTGAGGTCGACGAAGACTCGTTCGATCGGCAATTTTCGATCAACGTCCGCGGCCCCTTCTTTTCCGTGCAGCGGCTGGCCCCGCTGATCACCGATGGCGGCGCGATTGTATTCACGTCCTCGGTCGCCGACACCGGCGGCGTCCCCGGCATGCTGGTGTATGCCGCGACCAAGGCGGCGCTGGTCTCCATGACGTCGACCTTCGCCGCCGAGCTGTTGCCGCGCCGTATCCGCGTCAACGCCGTCAGCCCCGGCTTCATCGCCACACCGACGATGGGGGTCGCGGGCTTCTCGCCCGAACAGCGCGCCGAGTTCGAAGCGCTGGGCGACACGCTGACCCCTATGGGCCGCCACGGCAGCGCGCAGGAAGTCGCAGGCGGTGCTGTTCCTGGCCTTCGAGGCGACCTTCACCACGGGCGTCAAACTCGCGGTGGACGGCGGGCTGGGTCAACGCTTTTCACCTCCACCAACCTGAACCCCGCTTCACCACACATTAGGAGAATGCCACCATGACTCCGATTTCGATTCTCGGCCTGGGCGCTATGGGCCAGGCGCTCGCCAGCCACTTTCTGGCCCGTGGCCATGCGGTCACGGTCTGGAACCGCACACGCGGAAAGGCGTCCGCGTTGGTCGCGCGCGGCGCAAACGAAACGGCGAGCGTCAGCGACGCGATCACGGCCGGCGAGCTGTTGGTGGTCTGCGTGCTGGACTATGCGGCGGTTGAGTCGATCCTCGCCACCGCATCCGCAGCCTTGCCCGGACACACTCTGGTGAACCTCACCAACGGCACGCCAGCACAGGCGCGCGCGCTGGCCGAGCAAATGCGTGGACTCGGTGCACACTACCTGGACGGCGGCATCATGGCGACGCCGCCGATGATCGGTGGCGAGCACGCGGTGTTGCTGTACAGCGGAGAGCAGTCCGCATTCGATGCTTACGCTGAAACGCTGGCAAGCCTTGGCGCCGCGCACTATGTCGGAGCGGACGCCGGCCTTGCTTCGCTGCACGATCTGGCGCTGCTGAGCGGCATGTACGGATTGTTTTCCGGCTTCCTGCACGCCAGCGCGATGGTCGAATCGGCAGGGATCGGCGCCACCCGCTTTCTGGCGCAGTACCTCGCCTCGTGGCTGACAGCGATGATGGGCGTGTTGCCTGGGCTTGCCGACAGAATCGACAGCGGCGTGCACACGCATGAGGTCATCTCCAAGCTCGACATGCAGTTGGTCGCCCTCGACAACATACTGACGGCGACGCGTGAGCAGGGCGTGGCGACCGACCTGCTCGACCCGCTATTGGCTCTGCTGCAGCGACGCAGCGCAGGCGGACACGGCGACGATGACCTGTCTGGGGTGCACGAGTTGATCCGTCGACGATCCGAGCGGTGGCACACCGCGCGGGAGCACTAGGGCAGCGGTGAGTCTGCTTCAATGGCGGCCATCAGCGCTTCAGGGTAACGCGCGCCCGCGACGCTGCCGACCACAAACGCGCCGTCCAGTTCTGCCAGCTCCGCGTCGTTCAGGCGGAGTTGTAGAGCCGCGAGGTTCTCGTCAATTCGCGACGGACTGCGGCTTCCGGGTAGCGGGATCACGCCTGCCCCCTTGGCCAGCAGCCACGCCAGCGCGATCTGGGCCGGCGTGGCGCCTTTGTTCTGCGCCAGGGAACACAAGCTGGGCAGCAGCTTCAAATTGGCGTCGAGGTTCGAGCCTTGAAAGCGCGGCGCGTGCTGCCGCAGATCGCGTGGCGACATGGCGCTGGCGTTGGGCATCGCAGCGCTGAGGAATCCACGCCCCAGGGGACTGTAGGCGAGCAAGGCAATCCCGAGTCGCGTCAGCTGCGGGAGGATTTTGATCTCGACATGGCGATCCAGCAGCGAGTATTCGGTCTCGACAACGCTGAGCGGATGCACCGCGTGCGCCCGGACGATCATTTCCGCCGAAGCCTCGGACAGCCCGATGCCGCGAACCTTGCCGGCACTGACCAGCCCGGCCATTGCATCGATGCTTTGCTCGATCGGAACCCGCGGGTCAACGCGCGCAAGAATGAAGAGATCTATAACGTCTCGCCCCAGGCGGACGAGTGCCTCATCGCAGGCCTGTCGCACGTATTCCGGGCGACCGTCGATGACCGTTGGCAGGCCGCGCGCGTCGCTGCGGACCCCGAACTTGGTGGCAACCATCGCACTGGTAGGCCCCGCAAGCGCGCGGCCCAGCAATTTTTCATTCTCACCGCCACCGTAAAAGCTCGCAGTGCTGAACAGGGTGACGCCGCGGTCCAAGGCATGCCGAATCGCTTTCAATCCGTCCTCGGGTGTCGCTGGCCCATAGCTACCGCTCAAGCCCATGCAGCCATAACCCAGTCGGGGTAGTTCCATCCGAATCGCTTTCATGCGTCGTCCTGATCACCCTGCTCGGGCCTGCTTGAAGAAGTTGAGCGTCGTTTGTACGCTGACCCGAACGCGCCAGGATTGAACGAAACGGCCATGCCCTTCCCCCTGATTCCAAGCCCGAATGGCGATGCCCTTGCGCCCTACCTGCGGCGCCGGCCCAATGTCGCGCTGCCCGCAGGCTGCGGGTTCGTTCTTCCGGATGCAGGCGCAACGCTGGTGTTTCGGACCGGTGGGCAGCGCGAGCCGATGCTGGCGCTGATTGGCCCTAAATCGCGACTCAGAACACTGCCCAGGCTCGACGGCGCGTCGGCCTCGGTGCAGTTCAAAAGCGGTGGCGCCGGGCGTTTTTTTCGGAACTCGATGGACACGATGACTGACACCAAGGTCGCCCTGGACGAGCTGTGGGGTACGGAAGCGTCGGTGTTGCTCGACCGGCTGATGAGCGCTCGCACACCCGCCGACGCCACGGCTTTGTTGCACGGCGCACTCCTGCAACGCATGAGCCGCTCGCAGCCCTCGACCATAGACCGCAAAATCGATTGGGCGGTTTCCCGGCTGGCCCGGCTTGACGATCAGGGGACTGTGGCTGAGCTGGCCCGATCCGTGGGCTTAAGCGATCGTCATTTCCGCCGCACATTCACGGCGCGCGTCGGGCTTTCGCCGCAGCAGTTCGGTGCCGTGTGCCGCTTTCGCTCCGCCGTGAATCAGGCAATGCGTGCAAGCGACGAGACCTGGGCAACCATCGCCGCAGCGACCGGGTACACCGACCAGTCCCATATGAGCAGAGCTTTCGTTCGCATGACGGGATCGCCGCCTGGCCAATTGCTCCGTGCGATACAAACGGGTGCGTGAGCCACAGGAGCGCTTTTTTGAGTCGTCCAAGGTGTCCACGTGGCCTAGTTGCGATGACATGATATGAAATGCCCGTTCCATGCCGGCGGAGCAGATTCTGATCTGCCCATTCGACAGGCAAGTCGCGCAAGAGTCAGAGCCGACATTTTGCGCACTCAGGGTCACGCACTCAGGGTCAGGTCTTGTTCCTTGCATTTTCAGCAATGCGTGGAACATGACCCGCTGCGAGTCGAGTTCTCAGGCGCGACGTCTTGCTATACCGAGGGTCGCCGCCACACGCGCCCGGTCAACACGCCCCACAGCAGCGCTCCACTGGCGAGGCCGACAAGCAGGCGAATCAGGAATCCGTATTGATCGACCGGTGAGATGAACCCTTCGATCAGACCGGCCAGTCCCAGAAACGGGACCACCACGGCCAGCAGACACGCGGCGTCGGCAACGGCCTCGCGCAGCGCTTCGGCCCGCGTGCGCAGGCCCGGCCGTGCCAGGGCGGCGCCGAGGGAGACGCCGGCGGCGGCGGCAATCAGGATCACCGACAGCTCGACCACGCCGTGCGCGAGCATGAAGCGAAACAGGCGCAGGCCGAGTCCGTGCTGGTGGGTGAAGGCGAGCACGCCGCCGATCATGGCGCCATTGAGCACCAGGATGTAGAGCGTGCCGATGCCGTAGAGCGTGCCCAGCACGAAGGCCGACAGGGCGACGGTGACATTGTTGGCGATGATGCCGAACGACATCACCGAGGACGGCGTGACATTGAGGATGCCATCGGTCCACAACTGGCCGCGCTGCACGCCGTCGATCAGTTGTTCGGACGCGAACAGGGCGGCGAGTTCGGGAAAATGGCTGACCAGACTCCAGCCGACGATGGCCATACCAAAGAAGATCAGGCTCATGACCATGAGCGTGGGCCGCAGCTTGAAATAGACGGCGGGAACCTCGTCCCGGTACAGACGCGACAGCCGCTCACGCCAGGGTTCGAAGTCGTCGTCCACGCGCATGTGCAGCTGTCGCAACTGTGATTCCAGGCGCGCGGTGACCTCGGTCCCGGGCAGTTCGCGGCGTGCGATGGCAAGGTCGTGTGCAGTGCGTCGGTAATCGTCGATACAGGCGGTTGCGGTGGCAAGGTCCAGCTGTTTCGGCATGGGCGCGGCAAGGCTGCGATCGACTCGCGCCCAGTCCGGCCGGCGCTGGGCGATCCAGCGGCGCAGGGCGGCCGGCGTCACGCCGCGCCCGTTCGCAGGGCGGTCTGCAAGTGCTCGCGGATCGCGGCGGCGTCCGCGGGAACCGGCAGGTCGATCTGGCTCAGCAGTTTCGAACCCAGCGCGGCACGCGCGTCGGGCACCAGTTCGTCCCAGCGTTGCAGCACTTCTTCGATCAGCAATGCGGTCCTTGGCGGCAGTCCCTCGTCCGCCAGCACGGTATCGCTCATGCGAAGCCGCTGCCGGCTGGCGTAGACCACGAGGCTGCCACTGACGATGTCGCCGAGCCGGGTCTGGCGGCGCGTGGCGAACATCAGCACCAGGCCGAGCGCATAGCAGACCGGCAGGCTGTCGATCAGACGAAACAGATTGCGCAGCACGATCGCGCCGGGACCGGGCGCGCCACCGTCGTTGCGCACCACGATCAGGCCGGCGATGCGCTTTCCGGGACTGACGCCGCGGCGCAGCAGTTCGAGCACGGGGTGATAGCCGAGGTAGATCACGGCGGCCGGAGCAAAGAAACCGATCGCGCCGAGTTCGACGCCCGGAACGTTGCGAATGCCGGTCGCAAGCAGCAGCCAGAATGCGGCACCCAGCGCGCGTATCGACCAGTCGATCGAAAACGCGTAGGCACGCGCGCCGACACCGGCCAGCTCCATCGACAGATCAACGCTGTCGACGGTGCTGACGGCGAGTTGTTCGTCGGCGAAATTCATCGGAGCCTCAAGCATAACCACTTGAGCGTGCCGGAAGCGATCAGTCCACCCGCACCTTGTCCAGTCCCTTGCCGCGCTTCCACATGTAGCCGACGCTGACCAGCGTCAGCGCGGCACCGACCAGCACGCCGGGCACGGCCCCGAGGAAACGCACCATGGCGCTGGAGGTGAAGGCGCCGAGTTCATTGGAGGCGGACACGAAGATGCTGGAAACCGACAACACCCGGCCGCGCACATGGTCCGGCGGCAGCGCCTGCAGGATGGTCTGCCGGATGACGACGCTCACGGCGTCGAAGATGCCGGTCAGGAACAGCGCCAGCACCGACAGCCAGAACAGCTTGGACACCGCGAACACCAGCGTTGCCATGCCGAAGCCGACCACGGCCAGCAGCAGGTTGCGCCAGGGTCGGTGCGTCGGCGTGAAGGCGGTACAGATCAGCATGGTGAGCATCGCGCCCACGGCCGGCGCGGCACGCAGAATGCCGAGACCCTGCGGACCGACGTGAAGGATGTCGATCGAGAACACCGGCAGAATTGCGATCACGCCACCACAGAGCACGGCGACCATGTCCAGCGTGATCGCGTACAGGATCAGCGGCGAACGCCACACGAAACCCAGGCCGTCGCCCAGACTCTTCCACACCGACTCGCGTCTGGGGATTTCGCGCGGCGGATGCGCGGACATGCGCAGCGTCGCCAGCAATGACAGCACCATCATCGCCACCACGATCAGCAGCGTGCCGTTGACCTCGAAGCCGGCGATCAGGAAACCGGCCAGCGCCGGGCCGGTGATCGCGCCACCCTGCCAGAAGGTGCTGCTCCAGGCCGAGGCATTGGAATAGATTTCGCGCGGTACCAATTCCGCGCGCAGCGAGGACATCGCCGGCGAATAGAAGGCGCGGGCAAAGCCCATCGCTGCCATGGTGGCGTAGATCAACGTAAGTTCGGTGGCATCCGCGATGCTGCTGTCGCTGCGCGAGGACCACATGATCCAGGCCAGCACCACCGAGCCCAGCAGCATCACCCCCTGCGCCATCGCCATCAGCCGGCGCTTGTCGCGACGGTCCGCGACGTGCCCGCCGAACAGCGCCACGGCCATGAACGGAATCACCTGCGCCAGCCCCACCAAACCCAGCATCAAGGCATTGCCGGTGATGCGGTAAAGCTCATAGCCGATCGTGACTTCCTGGATCAGGCGGCCACAGGTCAGCAGCACATTGGCCAGAATCAGGTTGCGGAATTCGGGGTAACGCAGCGCCGCGAAGGCGTCCTTGCGCGGCGGCGCGGTATTCGGCGTGGAATCGGGGGGCATGAGCGGGCGCGATTTTCGCAGATTCGCCCGATCAATGTGTGCCTGCGACGTTTGCCGCCAGCCACAGGCGCGGCGATCATGCCGTCCCCCGCCGTGGACCGATGCCGACCAAGCCGATGCGCGTACTGCTGATCGAAGACGACCGCATGATCGCCGAAGGCGTGCGCACCGCGCTGCGTCAGGAGGGCTATGCCGTGGACTGGCTGGCCGATGGCGGGGACGCGGACACCAGTCTGCGCGCCACCCGTTTCGACTGCATTCTGCTGGACCTCGGCCTGCCACGCATGAACGGCCTGCAGGTGCTGCGTGCACTGCGTGGCCGCGGCGACGACACGCCGGTGCTGATCCTGACGGCACGGGATGCGGTGCCGGAACGCGTCGCCGGGCTGGACGCTGGCGCCGACGACTATCTGATCAAACCCTTCGATCTCGACGAGCTGTCGGCGCGGCTGCGCTCCCTGCTGCGGCGCGGTGCCGGTCGGGCCGAACCGGTCATCGAACATCGCGGCATCCGCATGGATCCGGTCACACGGGAAGTACGCCTTCAGGATCAGCCGGTGCGCTTGTCGGCACGCGAGTACGCGGTACTGGAAGCGCTGTTGCGGCGCCCTGGCGCGGTGCTGTCGCGGGCGCAGCTCGAGGAACATCTGTACGGCTGGGGCGAGGAAGTCGAAAGCAATGCCGTGGAGGTCTACATCCACGGTCTGCGGCGCAAGCTCGGCAGCGACAGCATCCGCACGCTGCGCGGCGTCGGCTACAGCGTGCCGGCGTGAGCGCGCGCTGATGCATTCGATCCGCGCCCGTCTGTTCGCCGGCCTGCTGCTGATGTTCGTGGCCGTGGCCGCGCTGGTCGGCCTGCTGACCTATCAGCGCATCCTCGAGGAAACCTCGGAGCTGTTCGACTACCAGCTGCGTCAGATGGCCCTGTCGCTGCGCGACCAGGGGTCGGTGGCGCCGCGCCTGCAACTCGGCGCCGAGGACAGCAACTCCGACTTCGTGATCCAGATCTGGGACCTGTTCGGCACGCGCATCTACCTGTCGCGGCCCGGTCTGCCGCCGATCAATCAGGCGATCCTCGGCTATTCCGACCTCAACCTTCAGGGCGAGCGCTGGCGCGTGTTCGGCCTGCAGACCCTGGGTCGCGTGATTCAGGTGGCGCAACCCTGGCAGGTGCGCCAGCACCTGGCGGGCCGCGCCGCCTTGCGCGCGATGATTCCGTTGCTGCTGTTCCCGCCGCTGATGGCGCTGGCGATCTGGTGGATCGTGACGCGCGCGCTGGCGCCCTTGCGGCGCGCCGCCGACGAAGTGCAGAAACTCGACGCAGGCACGCTTGAAGCCGTGACCACGCACGGCATGCCCACCGAAGTCGCACCGCTGGTACTCGAACTCAATCGACTGCTCGCGCGTCTGTCACAGGCCATCGAGATACAACGCAGTTTCGTGGCCGATGCCGCGCATGAACTGCGTACGCCGCTCACCGCGGTGCGTCTGCAATTGCAGCTGCTGGCACGCGCGCCGGACGATTCGGCGCGGCAGGAGGCACTCGCGCGGCTCGGCGAGGCAGTGGACCGCGCCGGGCATCTGGTCGCGCAGTTGCTGACGCTGGCGCGCAGCGAACCGGGCGGCGCGAATCCGTCCTTTGCGCGGCTGCGATTCGACGAAGTGGTGCGCGCCGGCGTCGCGGACGCCGCCGCCTATGCGCAGTCACGCGGCTCCGAACTGAGTCTGGAGGCCGCGGATACACCCGTGACCATTGAAGGCGAGGCCGAATCGCTGCGGGTATTGGTTCGCAACCTCTGCGACAACGCGCTGCGCTATTCACCGGCCGGCGGCACGGTGCGGCTGCAACTGGAATCCTTCGGGAAAGCGGTGCGTCTGACCGTGGACGACAGCGGGCCGGGCATCCCGGCGCAGGAACGCGAACGCGTGTTCGACCGTTTCCATCGTCGCAACGGTTCCGCCGAAGGCGGCAGCGGTCTCGGCCTGGCAATCGTCAGGGCGATCGCCCAGCGTCACGGCGCGACGCTGGCGCTGGGCGATTCACCGTTGGGTGGTCTGAGGGTGGCGCTGGAGTTCAGGAACGCGGCCGGGTGATCGCGCACAGAGTCTAGGATTGTGTCCCGGAAATTCGCATCAATACTGCATCAATATTTGAGCTGTCATCCCCGCGTAGGCGGGTGTCCAGTGCCCGGAAAAATCACCGAAGTCTCAAGCCTCCGGATTCCCGCCTTCGCGGGAACGACGTTGGAAGAATCAGGTCGATTACTCCCAAGACTCAACCCTCCAAGACTCAACCCTAGTTCAAGACCTTGTAACCGCGCCCACGCAGACAGGTCTTGACCACCTGGTCCTTCTCCCGCTCGCCGCCGGCCGCGCCGCGCGCACCACCGGCCACGGCGCCGACACCAGCGCCCTTGGCCACGGTTGAACTGTCACCGACGATGGCGCCGAAGATCGCGCCGAGCACCCCTCCCGCCGCGGCGCTCTTGCCGGCTTGCTCGCCGGTGTTGACCTGGCTCGCATAGGTCTCGCACTGCGCCAGATCCTGGTCGTAGCGGCTCATGTCCACGCCCTGAGTGTCGACGATCGGCCCTTTGCTGGCGCAGGCGCCAAGCATCAGTGCGAGCGCAGCGACGAGCGTGGTCTGCTTGATTGATGGTTTCATGTCGGGATCTCCCGCGTTGTCCGGAATCTCAGAGTGATGCCGAATGGTCGGGTTCGTCCAGCGACTCGGCATAGCGCCGCGCCGCCAGCGAGAACATCAGCCCACTGAGCCCATTGGCGAGAATCGACACGCCGATCAGCATACCGACCGCCCATTCGCTGCTCTGCGGGTACTGCGAACCGATCAGCAGACCCAGCACCACGCTGAGCAAGGCATCCAGCAACAGCCAGCCGGCGCCGCGCAGAGGGCGCAGTCGCAGATAGGCGGCCACCCGGAAAATCGCCGCAGCGATCAGCATCACGGCGAACAACAGCGTCAGCGACATCAGCCCGGCTTTCGGATGCAGCAGCAGATAGGTACCGACCAGCCCGTACAGCACCGCGACCAGCGCATGCCAGATCCGGCTGCCGAGGCGTTGCGGCTCGAAAGTGATCACGAAGTGGGCGAACGCGGCCAGCACCAGCAACCAGCCGATCAGCAGCGTGGTCGCCAGTCCGGCGACCAGGGGCAGGGCAACCGCCACGGCGCCGATCGCGATCAGGCCGATCGAAATCACCAACCAGCCGCGGCTGCGGCGCTTGAGCGCGTCCGCAGGCTTGAGGCTGCGCTTGTCGTCCGCTTGCATGTGGGGCTCCGCAGAATTCGGCGCTCAGCGTACTCCACGACAGGTGAATCAAGGCTTGCTTACCCGCTTTCTGCGCTCAATCCGCGCGCACCGCGCGCAGGAAATCCTCCAGACGACGGCCTTCGCGATCCTCGAACCGCGCCTCGCCGACATCCGCCTGCTGCATGCGATCCAGGCGAAAATTGCGGAAGTCCTTGCGCAGCTCACACCAGGCGCCGGCGCACCAGACCTGGCCCCAGAAGAACAAGCCCACCGGATGGATGCGGCGTTCGGTAATGCGGCCGGCCTCGTCGCGATAGCGCAATGACACCACGCGCCGCTCGGCGATGGCGGCGCGCAAACGGTCGATCATGGCATCGTGGCCCTGCTCGCCGAAGCGCGGTGCAAACAGCGGTGAACGCTCCATCGCGATGCGCTTGTCGGTGGGCATGGCCTGCGCGATCTTGGCCAAGGCCAGTTCTGCGGCCCGCGCCAACTGCGGACCGGCCCAGCTCTGCGCCAGCCTGGCACCGAGCGCCAGCGCTTCGAGTTCGATCGCGTCGAAACTCAGCGGCGGCAGTTCATAGTCGTGACGCAGGCGATAGCCGACGCCGGCCTCACCCTCGATCGGTACGCCAGCCAGCGACAGATCGCGAATGTCCCGATAGATCGTGCGTATCGACACCTCCAGACGCTCGGCCAGCTGCGCGGCCGTGGTCAAACGCCGGCCGCGCAGGTACTGAACGAGCTGGAACAGCCGGTCGGCGCGACGCATCGTCTGGCTAGGCCACCTTCTTCGGATCGAACAGGGGGTTCTGAATGATCGACAGCCGATTACCGTAGGGATCGAGCACGCCGGCAACGCGCACGCCCTCGCCGACCTCCCGAACCGGATCGAGATCGCTCGCCCCCAAGGACAGCAGGCGCGCGTACTCGGCGTCCGCATCGTCCACGCCCCAATAGACTTCGGCACCGTCGACGCCAGGCTTGCGGTCAGGGATCAGGCCCAGTTCGAAACCGCCGATCTCGAAACCGACGTAGTACGGCTCATCGTAGTACGGCGCCACACCGAAGACGCGGCCGTACCAGTCCTTGCCGGCGGCGAGATCGGGGGTCGGATAAATCGCGGTGCGCAGTCCCATCATCATGGCTTTGCTCCTCTGTTGCGGGCGATCGAGGCGGAGTCGAGCGCGCATCTTCGCTCGCCCACCCTGACACAGAATGTCAGCAGACCGCTCGGCCGCGATCACGGCGCCTGCGCTTACAATGCGCGGCAATGAATCCCCCGTTTCACATCAGCGCCGAACACGAGACGCCGCACGGCACGCATTGCCTCGCACAATGGCGCTTCGGCGCCGCTGAGGCACGTTCGGCGCAGGCGATCGCGATTCCGCTGCGGGTGCTGTCCGGGCCCGACACACAAACCTGGTTGAGCGAAACGCCGGTGCGGCGTCGCCGTATCGCAGGTGTCGAGTGTGTGGACAACGGCGAAGTGCTGCTGGCACGCCTGCATCTGGACGACCCGGCTGACGGCGACTGGCAGGCGCTGGCCGCCAAGGCCTATCGACACATCGCGACGTTCCAGGCCGCCAGCGACTATCCGGCGCTGCTGCGCGTGTGGAACTTCATGGCCGGAATCACGGACGGCGAGGGCGACCACGAACGCTACCGACGTTTCGCGCTGGGCCGTTACGAAGCCTGGGAACTGGCGCGGGGCGTCGAGGCGCGTCTGCCGGCGGCGACCGCCATCGGCACGCATGCGCGCGGCCTGCAATTGGTGTGGCTGGCTGCACGCCAAGGCGGAATCCAGATCGAGAATCCGCGCCAGACCAGCGCCTTTCGCTATCCGCGCGAATACGGCCCGCGCAGCCCGAGCTTCTCGCGCGCGACGCTGCACCACCGCCGTGGCGGCGATCACTTGTACGTGTCCGGTACCGCCAGCATCGTCGGACACCGTAGCCTGCATGCCGGCGATGTGCTGGAACAGCTCGACGAAATCCACCGCAATCTGTCCGTACTGGCCGCCGAAGCCGGGCGTCGTGCCGGACATGCGCAGGCGATGGTGGCCCGGGCCTTGACGGTTTATGTGCGCCGCGCGCGCGACGCGGCCCGTGTTGCGCAGCGTGTCCGCGAGCGGTTCGGAACGGCCGTTCCGCTGTGGGTGCTGGAGGGCGATGTCTGTCGCCGCGAGCTGCTGGTGGAGATCGAGGCGCTGTACGGCACTGCATCCGCAGCGGCGGCGGCTGCGTAATGACGTGAGGCGGGCTGAACCCGTCCGTGCTGAACAGGTCTCCCCCCAGGCCCTCACCAGGAGTACGACATGAACAAGATCCATTCCCTACGCAAGCCTTTCGCCGTAATCGGCCTCGCCCTGGCAATGTGCGCCGGCCCGGCTGTGGCGGCGGTGTATGACGCCGACCTGCCGAACAACGACCTGCAGATTTCCGAGCAGGTGAAGCAGACCTTGCTGCAGGACGCCAAGGTCGTGCCGACGCTGCCGATCGAGGTGAAGACCTATCGCGGCGAAGTGATCCTGTCGGGCGAGGTCGAATCCGTGCCGATGGTCTATCGCAGCGTGGAGCTCGCCCGCAAGATCCAGGGCGTGCGCAAGGTCAATGTCGACGCGCTGTACGTGGACTGAGACGCAGGCCGCGTGGCACCGCCCGCCACCGCTGTCAGGTGGCGGTGCGGACCCGTTTCACGGCATTGAGCCAGCCGGTGTAGTTGGCGTCCGCCTGGTCCGGCGACTGCGACGGCTCGAAACGTCGCTCGACCTTCCAGAGCTGGGCGATTTCATCGAGTGATTCGTAGACCCCAACGTGCAGACCCGCCAGAAACGCGGCGCCGAGCGCGGTGGTTTCAACCACTTCGGGGCGTTCGACCGGAATCTTCAGCGTGTCCGTCAGGAACTGCGTCAGCCAGTCATTGACGACCATGCCACCGTCCACGCGCAGTTCGTGCGGCGGCTTGGCGTCCTTGCCCATGGCTTCGATCAGATCGCGTGTCTGATAACAGACCGATTCCAGTGCCGCGCGCGCGATGTGTGCAAAGCCGGTATCGCGCGTCAGTCCGAAGATCGCGCCACGCGCTTCCGGGTCCCAGTACGGCGCGCCGAGCCCGGTGAAGGCCGGCACCAGATAGACACCGCGATTGTCCGGTAGCGACTTGGCGAGATCTTCGGTGTCGGCGGCGTGTTCGATCAGCTTCACCGCGTCGCGCAGCCACTGCACCGCAGCGCCGGCGATGAAGATGCTGCCTTCCAGGGCGTAGGTGACTTCGCCGTTGAGGCGATAGGCGGTGGTGGTCAGCAGGCGGTGCTCGGAACGCACGAAGTCCTTGCCGAGATTGAGCACCATGAAGCAGCCGGTGCCATAGGTGGACTTGATCATGCCGGGTTCGAAACAGGCCTGACCGATGGTCGCGGCCTGCTGGTCGCCAGCGACGCCGCCGACCACCAGCGGCTCACCGAGAATGTCGGCATCCATGCGGCAGAACTCGGCGGCACTGTCGAGCACCTCCGGCAACAGCGCGCGCGGCACGCCGAAGAACTCCAGCAGCTCGTCGTCCCAGTCCTGCGTGCGCACATTGAACAGCATCGTGCGGCAGGCGTTGGTGGCGTCGGTGACATGGCGTTCGCCGCCGGTCATGTTCCAGATCAGCCAGCAGTCGATGGTGCCGAATGCCAGTTCGCCGTTTTCGGCGCGCTCGCGTGCGCCGTCCACGTTGTCGAGTATCCAGCCGAGCTTGGTCGCCGAAAAGTAGGGGTCCAGCAACAGGCCGCTGCGGTCGGCGATCCAGGCATCGCGCTCGTCCGACTTGCGCTGCTTGCACCACTCGAAGGTGCGCCGGTCCTGCCAGACGATCGCGGGATAGATCGGCTTGCCGGTCTTGCGGTCCCAGACCACGGTGGTTTCCCGCTGGTTGGTGATGCCGCAGGCGGCGATATCGCCCACCTTGAGATCGGCGTCGGCGAGCGCGCCGCGCAGGCATTCCACGGTGTCGCGCCAGATCTGCTCGGGATCATGCTCGACCCAGCCGGAATCGGGATAGGACTGTTCCAGTTCACGCTGTGCCGTGCCCAGCTTGCGGCCCTCGCGGTCGAATACGATGGCGCGAGTACTGGTAGTGCCCTGGTCGATCGAAAGTATCGCCGTCACGTTGATGTCCTCCTCCGTAATGCCGGGACAGTGTGCCCGGTCCTGTGTCTGCAGCGTCGAGTTGATGCGGATCGAACTCGCAATCCAAGCCGGCTCGAAACCTGATTCGAAGTGTTCGCGGCTGATCGCGCAAGTCCGCACCCTGTTCGAATAGAATAAGGCACTGTTTTTATTGTCGATCCCAGCGACGGCACCGATTCAGGAAATGATACGGCCAGTTCGCCGCAGGCGAAGCCGTCAGAATGGGCCGATCCGGCCGGATACGGGGGAGAGTCGATCGATGCTGATTCGTTGGCGGGGGCGTGATCTGCACGTGCACGAGTGGTCGCCGGGCGACCCCGTGGCCGTGGTGCAGATCGTCCACGGCATGTCCGAGCACGGCGCGCGCTACGCCCGCCTCGCCAACACGCTCGCCGCCGCCGGCTTTGCCGTCTATGCGCAGGATTTGCCGGGCCACGGCGAGTGCATCGCCGAGGGTGATACGCGCGGGCATTTTGCCGATCGCCAGGGCTGGCACTTCGCGCTGGCCAGCGTCGAGGCGGTCAAGGATCGCCTGCGTCAGCAGCACCCCAGTCTGCCGCTGTTCATGCTCGGCCACAGCATGGGCAGCTTCCTGGTGCAGCACCTGTTGCTCGACCAAAGCCGCGACCTCGCCGGCGTGGTGCTGTCGGCGACCACCGGCAGCCTGGGTCCGCTGCGTGCCATCGGCTTGGCGCTGCTGCGCGCCGAGGTCGCGATCAAGGGGCCGCGCCATCCCAGCGCGCTCGGTGAGGCGCTGACGTTTGGCGCTTTCAATCGCCGCTTCCGGCCGAACCGCACGGCCTTCGACTGGCTGTCGCGGGACCCCGAAGAGGTCGATCGCTATATCGCCGATCCGGCCTGCGGGTTTCGCGTGACCGCCGCGCTGTGGGCGGACCTGTTGGCGGCCTGCTCATCGCTGAATTCACCACGCCGCCTGCGGCCGGTGGACCCGAACCTGCCATTGCTGCTGATGGGCGGCGGCGCCGATCCGGTATCCCAGGGCGCCAGCGGCCCACGGCGACTGGCAAGCGCTTATCGCAAGGCCGGCGTGCAGGATGTGACGGTGCGCATCTATCCCGGCGCCCGCCACGAGCTGCTGCACGAGACCAATCGCGAACAGGTGGCGGCCAACCTTCTGGCTTGGCTGCGCACCCACCTGCGCGGCCGCGGCTGACAGCCGAATCGTGATCGTTGGCCGGGAGCATGCGGCGGCGAAAAGATGGAGCCGTCTCGGACCTTCCTCCGAGGTGCTGCACATCTGAAAGTGCCGCCATACACTGGCGGCCATGCCCGAAATCCAGCTTTCCCCGGCCGCGCAACTGCACTGGCTCGAATCCGCCGAGCCCGGCACCGAGTTCCCGGACAGGGATATCGCCGGCACTTTCAACTCGAACTGGCGCGAGGGACTGTTTCTGCTGGCCGCACGCCGGCCGCCGACGCTCGCCTGGCCCGGCCTGCGCTACTGGCAGGGTATTTCGGAAACCTATCTGACACTCCTGTGCCATGTATCGCCGGATGCCGCCGATACCGGCGATACCGGTGTGCCGCCGCCAGCACCGGCCCAGCTCGACGGCTGGATACTCGGCGCGCCACCGCTGTCCGGCGGCGAGTACCTGTCCGCCGAGCTGCTGCTGGCGATCTGGCAGGCGCTGGACGGGTGGGTGCAGCAGACGCTGAGGGCGGACGGCGGCCCGGGACGCTTCATGGAGAAGCGCGCGCCGAAGTGGCGCCAAGTCGGCCGGGTGTGTCTGCATCTGGCGGAGAACAAGGCCGATCCGAAGAGGCCGTTCGCGTTCATGGCCACCTACACCAGCGGCCTGAGCGAGGCCGGTCGCCCGCGCCATCTGCCGCTCGGCAAGGCGCTGGAACAGTACGCCGGGGCACGCAGCCGCGCCGCCCTGCTGCGCCTGCTGACACCCCTGCAGCAGGCCTCCGAGCGCCTGCCGTGGCTGCGCGAGCTGATGGGCAGCGGCGACATCTACCGCCCGCGCGCCTGGGCGCCGCCGGCCGCCTACCGCCTGCTGCAAAGCGTGCCGCAGCTCGAGGATTGCGGCCTCACGGTGCGCATTCCGGACTGGTGGAAAACCCGGCCGCGGCCGCAGGTGAAACTGAACGTGGAGCAGCGCCAGGGCGCGGCGCTGGGCCTGGACGCCGTGCTGGATTTCGATCTGAATCTGGCGCTGGGCGACGAGAAGCTGAGCGCGGCGGACCTCGAGGCCCTGCTGCGCGGCGACGATGGTCTGGTGCTGTTCAAGGGCCGCTGGGTCGAAGTCGATCACGAACGTCTGCAGCAGGCCCTGGATCACTGGCGCGGCGTCGAACGGCAGGCGCGCGCCGGTGAAATCGGCTTCATCGAGGGCATGCGCCTGCTGGCCGGCGCGCCGGTGGACCTGCGCGACGACGGCGCTGCCGAGGCGCGCGAGTGGAGCTTCGTGGAAGCCGGTCCGGCGCTGCGCAGCACGCTGGCGCAACTGCGCGAACCCTCGCGCCTGCATACCCCGGACGCCGATCGCGACCTCAAGGCGCAGTTGCGCCCATACCAGCGCCACGGCGTGAGCTGGCTGCATTTTCTGAGCCGGCTGGGGCTCGGTGCCTGCCTCGCGGACGACATGGGCCTGGGCAAGACCGTGCAGGTGCTGGCGCTGCTGCTGAGCCTGCGCGGCACGGCCGCGAGGCCCTCGCTGCTGGTGGTGCCGGCTTCGCTGCTCGGCAACTGGCGTGCCGAGGCGCAGCGTTTCGCACCGTCACTGAAACTGCAGTTCCTGCATCCGGCGGAAACCGCGCGTGACGAACTGGCCCGCATCGCCGAAACCCCGGCCCTGCTCGGCGCCTGCGAGCTGGCCGTGACCACCTATTCGATGCTGCACCGCCAGCCCTGGCTGCGCGGCGTGGACTGGCAACTGGTGATCCTGGACGAAGCGCAGGCGATCAAGAACCCCGAAACCCGGCAGAGCAAGGCGGTCAAGGCGCTCAAGGCGCAGGCGCGCATCGCCCTGACCGGTACGCCGGTCGAAAACCGCCTCGGCGACCTGTGGTCGCTGTTCGACTTCATCAATCCCGGCCTGCTCGGCAACGCCACTACCTTCAAGACCTTCGCCAAGCGTCTCGGCGAAGGCCCGGAGCCAAGCTACGCACCGTTGCGGCAACTGATCTCGCCCTACGTCCTGCGGCGCATGAAGACCGACCGCAGCATCATCGCCGACTTGCCGCCCAAGACCGAGACGCCGCAGTTTTGCACCCTGTCCAGGCCGCAGGCGCGGCTCTACGAGCAGGTGGTCGAAAACCTCGCCCGCGCGCTCGACTCCGCCGAAGGCATCGCCCGCTCCGGGCTCGTGCTGCAGACCCTGATGCGTCTCAAGCAGGTCTGCAACCATCCCAGCCAGCTGAGCGGCGACGGCACATTCGAGCCGGCCGCCAGCGGCAAGTTCCAGCGTCTGGCGGAGCTTTGCGAGGAACTTGCGGAGCGCCAGGACCGGGTGCTGGTGTTCACGCAGTTCCGTGAAATCATCGACCCGCTGTCGCAGCATCTGGCCGGCATCTTCGGCCGGCCGGGGCTGAGCCTGCACGGCGCAACCGCGGTGCGCGCGCGCCAGGACATCGTGAACTGCTTCCAGGCCGCGGACGGCCCGCCGTTCCTGGTGCTGTCGCTGAAGGCCGGCGGCACCGGGCTCAACCTCACCGCCGCCAACCACGTGATCCACTTCGACCGCTGGTGGAACCCCGCCGTCGAAAACCAAGCCACCGACCGCGCGTTTCGCATCGGCCAGAAGCGCCACGTGCTGGTCCACAAGTTCGTCACGCGCGGTACCATCGAAGAGCGCATCGACGCGCTGATCGCCGACAAGCAGAAGCTCTCCGACGAACTGCTGACCGGCGGCGGCGAAGTCAGGCTGAGCGAGCTGCCGGATGAGCAGTTGCTGGAGCTGGTGCGTCTCGATGTCAACCGCGCCCTGATGTAGGAACGCTCATGTCATACGGATTCGGACCGTGGAAACCCTATGTACCGGTCGCCGAGCGGCGTGCCAAAGCCGAGCGCCAGACCGCGAAACTGGCCAAGCGCATCGGCGATATGCAGCCGGTGCGTATCGAAGGCCGCAGCATCGCCCGAAGCTTCTGGGGCAAGGGCTGGTGCCGGCACCTGGAATCGTTCTCGGACTTCGAGAGCCGCCTGCCGCGCGGACGCAGCTATGTCCGCAACAACGCCGTCTGCGACCTTCGGATCGAATCGGGCCGAATCGAGGCGCGCGTGATCGGCAGCGAGATGTACCGCGTTGAAATCGACATCACGCCGTTCGGCCCGGCGGCCTGGGACCTGCTCAAGAGCCGATGCGCCGGCGAAATCGAGTCGCTGCTGGCGCTGCTGCAGGGGCGGCTGTCGGAGCCGGTGATGCGTGCCGTCGCCAACCGGGAACAGGGCCTGTTCCCGAAGCCCGGCGAAATGAAGCTCCGCTGCAGTTGCCCGGACTGGGCCGAAATGTGCAAGCACGTGGCCGCTGCGCTGTACGGCATCGGCAATCGCCTGGACCATCAGCCGGAACTGCTGTTCCAACTGCGCGGCGTGGACGCCGCCGAGCTGATCGATTCCGGCTTTACCGCCCCGGCCGCCGGCGATGCCGGCGCGGACGGCTCGCTGGCCGCCGATCAGCTCGGCGCGATCTTCGGCGTCGAGTTCGACGAAACCTCGGCGGCGCCGTCCCAGGCGGTCAAAAAGAAAACCGCGGCAGCACCCGCCGGCAAGGCGGCCAAACGCACCGCCGCCGAATTCATCCCGACCGGCGACGCCGTCGCCGCCCTGCGCAAGCGGCTCGGCCTGTCGATGTCCGTCTTCGGCATGAAGCTGGACGTCACGGGCCCCACGATCAAGCGCTGGGAGTCGCTGGGGCCGGCGCGGCTCAACGCCCATCCGGATTCGCTGGTGGCCTTGAAGCGTCTGCATCGGCGAACGATGCGGGAGCGGAGCTGAAGAAGCGGTGCGCGGGCCGGCGCTGAATGCCCGGAGAACGATTCGATCCCCGGCGGCTATGGCGCTGGTCTGTAGACGCCATCCGGCGCGCCGCCGAACAGCGAGTCGAGCAGCTGCGCGAGCTCGTCGGCGTGCAGCGGCTTGGTCAGGTGCGCGCAGAAGCCGGCGGCCGCACTGTCCTCGCGATCCTGGTCCTGTCCGTAACCGGTGGCAGCAACCAGCCTCGGCGGGCGTTCGACCTGCGCGGTGATGTGTCGGGCGACTTCCAGACCGTCATGCCGGGCAGGCCAATATCAAGAATGACCAGATCGGGCGCGCCGGTGTTGACGGCCTCGAGCGCAGCGGGGCCGTCGTAGGCCACGTCGGTGCGGTAACCCATACGCTCTAGCAGCAGTGCCATCGTTTTCGCCGCATCGCGGTTGTCGTCGACCACCAGGATGCTGCGCAGCGCGGCCGCCCCGGGGCGTTCGCGCGATACTGCGTCCGTCCCGGACGGCCGCTCGGTGGTGGGTAGCCGCACGATGAATTCGCTGCCCTTGCCGGGGTGCCCGGAGCTGTAGGCGGCGACATCGCCGCCGTGCAGTGCCACCAGTTGCTGTACCAGGCTCAGTCCCAGCCCCAGCCCGCCCTCGCTGCGCGCCACATCCTGTTCACCCTGCACGAACAGATCGAACAGCTGCGGTAACAGCTTCGGCGGAATGCCGATGCCGTTGTCACCGACGGACAGTTCCGCGTTCGGGCCGGCTTCGCGCAGGCTCACGGCGATGCGCCCACCGGGCGGCGTGTACTTGGCTGCGTTGGTGAGCAGGTTGCCGATGATCTGCGCGATACGCGTGCGGTCGCCCCGGACCCAGAGTTCGGGACACTCGATATCCACGTCGAGCGTATGCGAGCGACTCCGGATCAAAGGCTCGGATGCTTCGATCGCCTCCAGGGTCGCGTCGCGCAAGTCCAGCGGCACCAGGTCGAGACGCACTTTGCCGCTGGTGATGCGGCCGACGTCGAGCAGGTCGTCGATCAGCCGGCGCATCTGATCGACCTGCCGCGCGATCACGTCCCGTGTCATGCGCAGCGTCTCGGATTCGATGGATTCCATCTCCATGATCGTCAGCGCACTGACGATCGGCGCCAGCGGATTGCGCAGTTCGTGGCCGAGCATCGCGAGGAAGGTCGTGACGCGGCGCCCTTCCTCTTCGAGCACGCTGATCCGGCGCCGTTCCGTGAGGTCGCGCGTGACCTTGGCGAAACCGATGTGTCGGCCGCTGTGGTCGCGCACCGCGGTGATCACCACGCTGGCCCAGAACCGCGAGCCGTCCTTGCGCACGCGCCAGCCCTCGTCCTCAAAACGCCCATCCGCGAGCGCGCGGCGCAGCTCCTCGGCCGGCCAGCCGCTTTCGGCCACGTCGCGGGGATAAAATACCGAGAAATGCTGGCCGATGATTTCCTCGGCCTCGTAGCCCTTGTTCAGCCTGGCGCCGGCGTTCCAGCTGGAGATGACGCCATCCGGATCGAGCATGAAAATGGCGTAGTCCTTGACTCCCTCCACCATCAGCCGGAAACGCTCTTCGCTCGTGCGCAACAGTTCTTCCTGCCGCCGCCGCTCGCTGAGGTCCCGCGTAATCTTTGAATAACCGCGCAGCGCACCGTCGGCATCGATCAGGCGCGTGAGTACGATATTCGCCCAGAAGCGCGTGCCGTCCTTGCGCAGCCGCCAGCCTTCGTCCTCGAAGCGTCCCTGCACACGTGCCGCATCAAGCTCACGCTGCGGCCAATCGACATCCAGCAGGTCGGACGGATAAAACATCGAGAAGTGCCTGCCGATGACCTCGGCCGCCTCGTAGCCCTTCATCTGCCGGGCACCCGCGTTCCAGCTCAGGACGCGACCCTCCGGGTCCAGCAGGAGAATCGCGTAGTCGAGCACCGAATCGACCATCAGGCGATAGTCCGCGTCGTTGACCGGCCGAACCGCGGGTGCTTCGGCCGGCATCGGCATGCCCCCCTCTTCCGGGCCGGCAATTTTCATGGCACAGCGTCCTTCGAAACCTGGCGTATGGTCGACCGAGTGTAGGCCAGACCTGGGGCGTGCCGATAGCAGCCGACGGCCGCTTCGGGGACAGGCTGGCGGCTGGGCTTATCCGGCGGCACGCGCCCGCGCGATGGCGGCGCGTACCTGTCGTGGACTGGTGCCGCCGATGTGGTCACGCGCGGCGACGGAGCCTTCCACGGTCAGCACCGCGTACACGTCCTCACCGATCAGGGCCGAAAAGCCGCGCAGGGTGTCGATCGGCAGTTCCGAGAGGTCGCAGCCCTGTTCCACGGCGTGCCCCACGGCGGCGCCGACCACGTGATGCGCGTCGCGAAAGGCCAGCCCCTTGCGCACCAGATAGTCGGCCAGATCGGTGGCGGTGGAATAGCCCTTGAACGCGGCTTCGCGACAGATTTCGCGGTTCACGCTGATGTGCGGAAACATGTCCGCATACAGGCGCACGCAGGCGGACACGGTGTCGATCGCGTCGAACAGCGGCTCCTTGTCTTCCTGGTTGTCGCGGTTGTAGGCCAGCGGCTGGCCCTTCATCAGCACCAGCAAGGCCTGCAGATCACCGATCACACGACCGGTCTTGCCACGGATCAGCTCCGGCACGTCCGGGTTCTTCTTCTGCGGCATGATGCTGGAACCGGTGCAGTAGCGGTCCGGCAGGCGGATGAAGCCGAACATCGGCGTGACCCACAGAATCAGTTCCTCGCTCCAGCGCGACAGGTGCACCTGGGTGAGGCTGGCGGCGGCGCAGAACTCGATCGCGAAATCCCGGTCCGAAACGGCGTCCAGCGAATTCTCGGTCACCCCGTCGAAGCCCAGCTGCTCGGCGACGTACTCGCGGTCGATCGGGTAGACCGTGCCGGCCAGCGCAGCCGAGCCCAGCGGCAGAACGTTGGTGCGGCGACGCGCATCGATGAAGCGCGCACGGTCGCGCAGGATCTGCTCGCGCCAGGCCAGCATGTGATGGCCGAAGGTTACCGGCTGAGCGATCTGCAGATGGGTGAAGCCCGGCATGATCGAATCGGCCTCGCGTTCGGCCAGATCCAGCAGGGCGTCGGCGAGGCGCGTCATGTCCGCCACCAGTGCGTCGATGGCGTCGCGCACATAGAGGCGGATATCGGTGGCGACCTGATCATTGCGGCTGCGCCCCGTATGCAGTTTCTTGCCGAGTTCGCCGATGCTCTCTGTCAGCCGCGACTCGATGTTCATGTGCACGTCTTCAAGCGCGGTCTTCCATTCGAAGCGACCGGCTTCGATGTCGGCAAGAATGGCGTCGAGCCCGTCGACGATGATCTGCGCCTCGCCGTTCGCCAGCACGCCGACGCGCTCGAGCATGCGCGCGTGCGCCTGCGAACCGCGAATGTCGTGACGGTACAGTCGTTGGTCGAAGCTCACCGATTCGGAGAACTGCTCGACCAGTGCGGACGTGGATTCGCTGAAGCGTCCGCCCCAGAGTTTGCGATTGCCGTCCTGTGAATCCTGGCTCATGCATCCAACCTTCAAATTTGGGGCCGTAGTATAGAGGGCGCGTGGGGACGGATAGACGGCGGAACGGAGTGGTGGTTCGCGCACCCGGGCCGGCTCCAATATAGTCCGCGCAACCGGGAGCGACGCCGCGTCGCGTCGAAGTACGACCCAAGAGCCAAATATCATCAACGTGAGCACCAGCCAGCCGTCGATCGATCTGCAGGGCCTGATCCCGAACTTCTGTCAGTGGCGGTCGCTGCTCACGCTGATGGTACTGATGGAACTGGTCGCCGTGGTGCTGACGCTGGCAGGCCCGGCCGACGCCTCGCTGTTTCCGGCGCGCTTCATGCTGATCTCGCTGTATCTGCAATGGCTCGGCATCAGCGTGGCCGGCGTGTTGTGCCTCGCGCGGCGCTGGTTGCTGCTGGCCCGCCCCAAGATCGTGTTCTTCGTGAGCTGGGGTCTGATTCTGGCGGTGACGACGATCGTCAGCGATCTCGGCTACCGGCTGGCGCAACTCGCAATCGACCAGATGTTTCTGTCCGGCGAAACGCGCTATCAGTTCGTGCTGCGCAATCTGGCGATCAGCGCCATCGTCGGCCTGATGATGCTGCGCTACTTCTGGGCGCGCGATCAGTGGCGCAATCAGGTCACGGCCGAAGGCGAGGCGCGCTATCAGGCGCTGCACGCGCGCATCCGGCCGCACTTCCTGTTCAACAGCCTCAACAGTCTGGCGGCATTGATCCCGATCAAGCCGGCGGCGGCGGAGATGATGGTTGAGGATCTCGCCGACCTGTTCCGCGTGAGCCTGGACACGCGCCACCGGCTGGTGCCGCTGCACGAGGAGCTGGACCTGGTACGCAAATATCTGCGCATCGAACAGACGCGGCTCGGCGCGCGCCTCGGCGCCGACTGGGACGTACCGGAATCGCTGATGAACGCGCAGATTCCGCTGCTGACGATCCAGCCGCTGGTGGAGAATGCGGTCTATCACGGCGTGGCCAAGGTGGCCGGCGCCGCAACCATCGCGGTGCGCGCCCAGGACAACGGACGCCACATGCTGATCGATGTTGAAAACCCCCTGCCGCCCGATGACGAACCGGGCCACACCGGTTCACGTACGGCGGTCGAAAACATTGCCCAGCGCCTGCGCCTGATTTACGGTGAGGGCGCAACATTGGCGCTGGATCGCAGCGAGGGCGTGTTTCGCGCCCGGCTGCGTTTACCGATAGTGGACGCAGGAAAGTCCGGATACCAAGCATGAGAGTTGTAATCGTCGATGATGAACCCTTGGCGCGTGAACGCCTGCGCCGCCTCCTGACGGAGTTCCCGGGCTATGACGTGGTCGGCGAGGCCGGCGACGGCGAATCCGCTCTGGAACTGATCGACGAGGAACAGCCCGATCTGGTGTTCCTGGATATCCGCATGGGCGGCATGGACGGTCTGCAGGTAGCGCGGCAGCTATCGGAGGAGGACGTGCCGCCAGCCGTGATCTTCACCACGGCCTACGCCGAGCATGCGCTGTCGGCTTTCGACACCGCGGCGACCGCCTATCTGCTCAAACCGATTCGCAAGGAAAAACTGCGCGACGCGATGGTCAAGGTGCGGCGTCCCAGTCGCGCGCAACGCCCTGGCGGTGAAGCCAAGCCCGGCGACCGGCCCAAGCGCGAGTTCGTGCTGGCAACCACACGCGACGGCCTGATCCGCGTGCCGGCCGATGACATCGTCTACTTCCTGGCCGATCAGAAATACACCACCGTGCACCATCTGCATGGCGAGGTGCTGATCGAGGAGTCACTGAAAACCCTGGAGCAGGACTTCGAACCCTGGTTCCTGCGCGTGCACCGCAAAGCGCTGGTGGCCACGCGCTTCATCCAGGCACTGGAGCGCGGTCGTGGTGAGGACGAGCATCACTGGTTGCGACTGCGTCACGCCCATAACCTGTTGCCGGTGTCGCGGCGCCGCCTGGCCGAGGTCCGTCGTTTCATCACCGAAAGTTCACACGGCGAATAAACGTCGTCCGGACTTCCTGCACGCCGCCCGTCGTTCAAGGTCGCCATTACATGAATTCGCGCAGCCTGCGCATCGCCACCCGCCGCAGTCCGCTCGCCCTCTGGCAGGCCGAGCATGTGAAAGCGCGCCTGTGCGCGGCGCATCCGGGGCTTGAGGTCGAACTGCTGCCGATGAGCACCGCCGGCGACCGCCTGCTCGGCCAGTCCCTGGCCACGGCCGGCGGCAAGGGCCTGTTCGTCAAGGAGCTCGAAGTGGCGATGATGGAAGGCCGCGCCGACCTCGCCGTGCATTCGATGAAGGACGTGCCGGTGCAGCTGCCGGACGGCATGACGCTGGGCGCGTTGCTGGCCGGTGAGGATCCGCGCGACGCCTTCGTCTCGAATGTCCATGAGAGCCTCGACCATCTGCCGCGCGGCGCCGTCGTCGGCACCGCCAGCCTGCGCCGCGCCTCGCAGCTGCGCGCGCTGCGTCCGGACCTGGCGGTGGAACCCTTGCGCGGCAACGTCAACACCCGCCTCGCCAAGCTCGACAACCGCGAGTACGACGCGATCATCCTGGCCTGCGCCGGGCTCGACCGCCTGGGTTTTTCGGAGCGGATACGCGAGCGTTTCGCGGTCACGCGGATGCTGCCGGCGATCGCGCAGGGCGTGGTCGGCGTGGAATGTCGCGCAGACGACCAGCAACTGCACGACTGGCTGGCGCCGCTGCACGACGAACACTCGGCGCTGCGTCTGCGTGCCGAACGCGCCTTCAACGCGCGTCTAGGCGGCGCCTGCCAGGTACCGGTGGCCGGCCACGCCACCGCGAGCGGCGAGCGCCTGCGGCTGGTCGGGCTGGTCGGCGCACCCGACGGTACGCAGATCGTTCGGGGTGAGATCGGTGGTCCGGTCGACGAGGCGGCGCAGCTCGGGTTGAACCTTGCCGAGCGCCTGCTGGACGATGGCGCCGCTGCGATCCTGCGCAGCCTCGGCATCGAGGTCTGAGATGAACGAGCCGATTGATGGCAAAGTGACCGAGCCGGCGGGTACGAGCCTGCTGGGCCGCCGCATCCTGGTGACGCGCCCGGCAGCGCAGGCCGAAGCCTTGTGCGCGGAAATCGAACGCCGAGGCGGAACCGCACTGCGTCTGCCGCTGCTTTCGGTTGAAGCCGTCGGCGACACAGCCCTGCAACGACTGGCGGCGAATACCGAAGCCGACTGGTGGATCTTCACCAGCAGCAACGCGGTGCGCTTTGCCGCGCAGGCCGAAGGTCTCGCATGGCCCGCGCAAATCGCCGCCGTGGGCGCGGCCACCGCGCATGCGCTGGAGTCCGCCGGCCATCCGGTGCAGGCGGTTCCCAGCCACTCATATTCCAGCGCCGCGCTGCTGGAACTGCCGCCGATGCAGGCTGTTTCCGACAGCCGCGTGGTCATCGTGACCGGCGAGGAGGGCCTGCCGACGCTGGCCGACAGTCTTGGCGCGCGCGGCGCCAAGGTCGAGGTGGTTCCAGTCTATCGGCGCGTCCGCGTGCCCTACAGTGAAGCCGAGGTCGCGGCCGCGATCGAGCGCAGCGACCTGCTGGTTTTGACCAGTGGCGACGCTCTGCAACACCTGCTCGAATCGATTCAGGATGATGCCGTTCGCGCGCGCCTGCTCAGCCTGCCGGTGGTGGTTCCGAGCGTGCGTGTGCTAGAACTGGCGACGGCCGCAGGCTTTGAACGGGAGCCGATACTCCCGGATTCGATGTCCGACGCGGCGCTGGTGCAAGCCCTGGAACGTTGGGGGGCACCCACTGAGCCTGCCCCACAATCACCGATGACCGAACCGAACCCCATTCCAGAAAAGCCCACCACCTCACCGCCGCCACCCGCTTCGGAGTCGCGCGCGCCGGCTCCGGCCGCACCGGCGGGGCGCCGCGGTGTTCTGGGCTTCTTCGTCGGTCTCGCTTGGCTAGTGCTGTTGCTGCTCACCGCTGTGGTCGCCTACGGCGGCTGGCTCGCCTGGCAGTTTCGCGAACAGGCGCTGGACGCGCTGGACGCGCAGCAGACGCTGCTGTCACGGACCTCGCGCGACGCGACTGGCGCCGGCGCGGAACTGCGCCAGCTGGAAACGCGCCAGGGCGACCTTGGACAAACTCAGCGCAAGTTCGGCAGCGAGCTGGAGACGCTGCGCCAGCGCTTCGATGACAGCGAGAAAATGCTCGCCGAGATTTCGGAATCCGTGCGTGGCGGTCGTACCGACCTGCAACTGGTGGCGGTCGAGCAGCTGCTGTTCATCGCCAACGAACGCCTGCAGCTCGCCCGTGATGTTCCCGGCGCAGCGCGCGCGCTGGACCTGGCCGACCGCCGCCTCGCGGTGCTCGCCGACCCTCGCCTGTTCAAGGTGCGCGAGGCGATCGCTGCCGAAAAGCGGGCGCTGGCCTCGCTGCCGGCGGCCGATCGCGCCTCGGCGGCGCTGGCGCTGTCGAGCCTGATCGTGCAGGTGCCGAACCTGCCGCTGGCCCGCAGCCGTCCCGACAATTATCAGGCCGGATCGCCGGCCGACGTCGGCGCGGCGCAGGACATGCCCTGGTGGCGCGTCGCCTGGCATCGGATGGGCTTGGCCCTGTCCACGGTGTTCACCCTGCGCCGCAGCGATGCGCCGATCGAGCCCCTGCTCGCGCCCGAACAACGCGAACTGGTCCAGACCATCTTGCTGCTCAAGCTGGAGGCGACGCGCGCGGCCCTGCTCGGTGGCAATACCGGCCAGTTCCGCGAGAGCCTGACCAGCGCGATCGATTGGCTGCGTGCGCGCTACGCGCTGTCCGACCCGGCGGTGGCCTCGGCCGTCGACGAACTCCAGGCGCAGCAACAACTCGAACTGGAACCGCCGCTGCCGGACCTCACGAGCAGCCTGACGGCGCTGCGCGGCGTCATGGAAGCACCGTCGCCGCGCCAATGATTCAAGTCCTGATCCTGCTTGCCCTCGTCTTCGCCGCCGGTGCCGCGGCCGCCGTACTGATGGGCGATCAAAACGGCTACGTCCTGCTGAGCTACGGCCATTGGACGCTGGAAACCTCGGTCGTGATCTTCGTGGTGAGCCTGGTCATCGCGCTGTTGCTGCTGAACTACGGCCTGCGCTTGCTGCTGGGAACCTTGCGGCTGCCGACGCGGGTTCGTAGCGCCTACGACCAGCGCCGGCAGCGCCTGGCCCGCGAATCCTTCGAGACGGGTTTGCTGGACTGGCTGTCCGGGCGCTGGCACCGCGCCGAGGTCGAACTGGTGCGCCGTGCCGCCGATCATGACGCTGGCGGACTCAACATGCTGCTCGCCGCTCAGGCCGCGCACCACAGCGGTGAAGCCGAGCGTCGCGATCATTACCTGCGCCTGGCACTGGAGCGCGAGGATCCGCAGCTGCGTTTCGCGGCACGGCTGCTACGCGCACGCATTGCGATCGATGACGGCGATTACGCATATGCGCAGGAACGCCTGCCGACGCTGCGCGAAGAAGCGCCCAGGCACAGCGGCCTGGTGGAACTGTCGGCGCGGCTGTACCGCGAGAGCGGGGACTGGGAAGCGCTGCGAAAGCTGCTGATCGAGAGCGAACGCATGAGCGTGTTTGCGCCCGCGCAGTTCCGTGCCCTGCTGATCGAGGCCAGCCATCGCGGATTGACGCAGGCTGCGGCAAGCGGGCGTCTGGACGCCGCCAAGGCGCTTTGGGCCCAAACGCCGACGGCGCTGCGTGGCGAGCGCGAGGTGCGCAACGCCTACATCCGGGCACTGGCGCAGCTGAATGCGCACGCCGAAGCGGCGGCGCTCATCGCCAATGTGCTGAAGACCGAATGGGACGCCGAACTGGTGCAGGTGTTCAGCGCGCTGTCGCCGCCCGACGGCATCGGTGCGCTGGCCTCGGTCGAGCAATGGCTCAATCAGTACGGCGAGCGCCCGGAGTTGCTATATGCCGCGGCCCGCGCCTGTCTCGACAACAAACTGTGGGGCAAGGCGCGCGCCTATCTGGAGGCGGGCCTGCGCATGCGGCCGGACGCGGCGACCTATCTCGAACTGGCGCGGCTGATCGAACGCAGCCCCGAAGGCGGCGACGCCGACGCGATCTATCGCGAAGGCCTGGCGGCGGCCGTCAAACCCGCCGTCTGAGACACGACGATGCACTTTCGTCAGCTCGCCATCCAAGGCTGCGAACAGCGGTTTCCAAGCCCATAGGCGCGGAGTATGCTAGCGCCCCTTTTCGCCAGCCGGGACCCAGCTTCCCTCGATGTCCGCTCGTAAGGCCAGCGTCGCCAGAGAAACCCGAGAAACCAAAATCCGTGTCGAGCTCGACCTGGACGGCACCGGGCGCGCCGAACTCAATACCGGGATCGCCTTCCTCGATCACATGCTCGATCAGGTGGCCCGTCACGGCATGATCGATCTTCTGGTGGACTGCGTCGGCGATCGCCATATCGACGACCATCACAGCGTCGAGGACATCGGCATCACCGTCGGCCAGGCGCTGGCGCAGGCCTGGGGCGACAAGTCCGGCGTGCGTCGCTACGGTCATGCCTATGTGCCGCTCGACGAGGCGCTGGCGCGCGTCGTGGTGGACCTGTCGGGCCGGCCCGGTCTGGAATGGTTCGTCGAATTCTCGCGCGCGCGCATCGGCAGTTTCGATGTGGATCTGTTCCGCGAATTCTTCCAGGGCCTCGTCAATCACGCGCAGATCACGCTGCACGTGGACAGCCTGCGCGGGCGCAACAGCCACCACGTGGCGGAAACCATCTTCAAGGCATTCGGACGCGCGCTGCGCATGGCGGTCGAGCCCGACCCACGCGCATCCGGCATCCCGTCGACCAAGGGCAGTCTGTAGAGAATATGGCTGCGATCGGTGTTGTCGACTACGGCATGGGCAACCTGCACTCGCTGGCCAAGGCGCTGCAGCGGGTCTCGGGCACGGAGCGCGTGGAAGTCAGCTACGACCCGGACAAGCTCGCCAAGTGCGATCGGCTGGTGTTGCCGGGCGTCGGCGGCGTGCGTGCCTGCATGGCCGAGCTCAAACGTCTGGAACTCGACGAGTTCGTGCGCGAACAGGCCCGGCAGAAGCCGATCCTCGGCGTGTGTCTCGGGATGCAGGTGATGCTGGATTTTTCCGAGGAGAACGAAGGCGTCGAGGCGCTGGGACTGATTCCCGGCGAGGTGCTGCGCTTTCCCGATCCGCCGCCCGAGGGCATCGATGGCGAACGGCTCAAGGTACCGCACATGGGCTGGAACCGCGTGCACTGGGAGCAGCCGCACCCGATCTGCGCCGGCGTGCCGAACGACGCCTGGTTCTATTTCGTGCACAGCTATTTCGCCAAGCCGAAGCAGGAGCAGCACGTGATCGGCCGGACCACCTATACGCATCCGTTCGTGTCTGTGGTCGGGCATGAAAATGTCGTGGCCGTGCAGTTCCATCCCGAAAAGAGTCAGGGGCCCGGCATGGCGCTGCTGACCAACTTCGTGCAATGGGACGGGCAAAGTCCGGTATAGGACCGGCACCGCGCGGCGCCGCGCCTTGCGCAGCCCCCACGATTCGTGCACATTGACCGCAACGACGTTCCGACTGCCTGTTTCTCCAAACCGAAGCCAGCCAGAATCCCACTCCAAGCCCTTCCGCCGGACGACTGTGTCGCCTGGCCTCTGGGCCTGCCGCCGCGAACCGCTCTCGTGTCCTGCTGCCTGTGTCATGCTCCTGATCCCCGCGATTGACCTCAAGAATGGCCAGTGCGTCCGCCTGCGCCAAGGCAAGATGGACGATGTCACCGTGTTCTCCGATGATCCCGTCGCCGTGGCACGGCGCTGGGTCGACGAAGGCGCGCAACGACTGCATGTCGTCGATCTGGACGGCGCGCTCAAGGGCGAACCGGTCAACACCGATGTGATCCACCGCATCTGCGATGCCTGCCCCGAGATCGAGATTCAGGTCGGTGGCGGCGTTCGCGACGAGGACGCGGTCCTGCGCTACCTCGACGCCGGCGTGCAGTACGTGATCGTCGGCACCAAGGCCGTGCACGCACCGCATTTCCTGCGCGATCTGTGTCTGGAATATCCGCGCCACATCATCGTTGGCCTCGATGCCAAGGACGGACGCATCGCCATCGACGGCTGGAGCAAACTGTCGCACCACACCGCGATGGAAATGGCGCAGCAGTTCGAGAAGGACGGCGTCGAGGCGATCATCTACACCGACATCGGCCGCGACGGCATGATGAACGGCTTCAACGCCGAAACCACGCGCGAACTGGCGGACTCGGTCAACACGCCGGTGTTCGCGTCCGGCGGCGTATCCAGCCTCGACGACATCCGCAAGCTGATCGAACTCGAAGAAGACGGCGTCGCCGGCTGCATCATCGGTCGCGCGCTCTACGAAGGCAGCTTCAAGCTTGCCGACGCGATGAAGATCGTCGCCGGCGAATAGGATCGCAGCGCTCCCAGCCCATGCTTGCCAAACGCATCATCCCCTGCCTGGACATCGACCGCGGCCGCGTGGTCAAGGGCGTCAAATTCCAGGACATCCAGGACGCCGGCGATCCGGTCGAAGTGGCCTATCGCTACGATCAACAGGGTGCGGACGAACTGGTGTTTCTCGACATCACCGCCAGCAGCGACGAGCGGCCCACACTGTTTCAGACCGTCGAGCAGGTCGCGCGCACGATCTACGTGCCACTGACGGTCGGTGGCGGCGTACGCAGCTGCGCCGACGTGCGTGCCCTGCTGTCGGCCGGCGCCGACAAGGTCTCGATCAATACTGCCGCCGTGCACACCCCCGACCTCGTCACAGAATCGGCCGAGCGTTACGGCGTGCAGTGCATCGTGGTGGCGATCGACGTCAAGCGTGTCAACAAGAAGGGGCAGCCGGTGCGCTGGGAAGTGTTCACCCATGGTGGCCGCAAGCCGACCGGTCTCGACGCGATCGAATGGTCCGAAAAGATGGTGGCCAAAGGCGCCGGCGAGCTGCTGGTGACGAGCATGGACAAGGACGGAACCAAGTCCGGCTATGACGTGGAACTGCTACAGGCGATCTCGGATGCGGTGCCGGTGCCGCTGATCGCCTCAGGTGGCGTCGGCAAGCTCGAACACCTTTACGAAGGACTGGTGACGGGTGGCGCCGATGCGGTGCTCGCCGCCAGCATCTTTCACCACGGCACGCATACCGTTCCGGAAGCCAAGCAATATCTGGCCGAACGCGGAGTCCGCGTCCGCCTGTAGTCGAAACGAGGCGCTGCGGCGCGTGTCCTGACTGACTCGTGCGCGCCTTGTTAGAAGCGTACGATTGCACCCCAATGTCCGAAACTCCCGAAAACGTGCTTCAGCGCCTGTTCGAGACGCTGGAATCCCGCAAGCAGGCCGATCCGTCGAGTTCCTACGTCGCCAAGCTGTATGACGGCGGAATCGATCTGATTCTGAAGAAGCTCGGCGAAGAAGCGGCTGAAACGCTGATCGCCGCCAAGAATCCGGATCGTGCGGCTCTGACCTACGAGCTCGCCGACCTGTGGTTCCACAGCCTGGTACTGGCGGCACAGACGGACATTTCGCTCAACGACATCACCAAGGAGTTGGCACGGCGAATGGGCCGTTCCGGACTCGACGAGAAAGCCGCCCGGGGCGGCCAATAGGAGACCACCATGGCCCCAAGTCTGACTCAATTGCTGATCGTGCTCGCGATCGTCGTCCTGCTGTTCGGCACCAAGAAGCTGCGCAACATCGGCGGCGATCTCGGTTCTGCGATCAAGAACTTCAAGTCGTCCGTCAAGGATGGCGAGGAAGAGGCCGAGCGCAATGTCGAACACCTCAAGGCCGAGACCCAGACCGAAGACAGCAAGCAGCACAGCAAGACCTCCAGCTAGGCGTTCCACGCTCGGATTCGGCGCATGTTCGATATCGGATTTTCTGAACTGTTCCTGTGCGCGGTGATCGCGCTGGTGGTGCTCGGCCCGGAGCGTCTGCCGGGTCTGGCGCGCACCTTCGGTCGCTGGAGCGGACAGGCGCGCGCCTACATGCGCAATCTCACTGCGGAACTCGAGCGCGAGGTCAAGGTGCAGGAGCTGCGGGAACAGGTCGAAAGCGCCAATCGCGCCGTGCGCGAACAGGCCACGATCGCGAAGACGCAGGTGCGCCAGCTGGCCGACGAGGCCGAGCGGTCGATCCGACCGAAGGCCGACGAGGAATCCGTCAAACCGGGCAATGTCGACGCCGCGATCGAATCCGCGCCCGAGCCTGACGATACGCCGCCGAAGCCGCCCGCGGCATGAGCAAGGACGCTTCCAGCAGCGGCGAGCAGCCGCTGATCGCGCACTTGCTTGAGCTGCGTACACGCCTGCTGCGGGCACTGATCGGCGTATTGATCGTGTTCATTCCGCTGGCCTATTTCGCCAAAGATTTCTACCGCATCGTCGCCGCGCCGCTGATGCAGCTGATGCCGGCCGGCACCGGCATGATCGCCACCGAGGTGGCCTCGCCGTTCTTCGCCCCGTTCAAGCTCGCCGGCCTGGCGGCGCTGGTCGTTGCGCTGCCGTGGGTGCTGTACCAGATCTGGGCATTCATCGCGCCGGGGCTCTACAAGAACGAGCAACGCCTCGTGGTGCCGCTGCTGGCCACCAGCAGCGCGCTGTTCTATGTCGGCATGCTGTTCGCCTATTTCGTGGTGTTCCCGATCGTGTTCGGTTTTTTCGTCAAGGTTGCGCCTGAAGGCGTCACCGTGATGACGGACATCTCGCGCTACCTCGACTTCGTGATCACGATGTTCCTGGCCTTCGGCGCCGCGTTTGAAACCCCTGTGGCCATCGTGCTGCTGGTCAAGACCGGTTTCGTCACGCCCGCCGATCTCGCGGCCAAGCGCGCCTATGTGCTGGTAGGCACCTTCCTGCTCAGCGCGTTCCTGACGCCGCCGGACATCTTCTCGCAGTTGCTGCTGGCCGGACCGGCGTATCTGCTGTTCGAGATCGGTATCGTGTGGGCTCGCATCCTCGTGCCGGGCGCTCGCGAAGTCGAAGCGCAACGCCGCGGCGAATGAATCCCACCACCGGCCGCCGGTTCCAGGCCCGGCTCATTGCCGATAGAGCATCAGCCCAAGCACCGTGGCACCGACCATGAGCCCGGTCAGCAACAAGCCCGCGAAGCAGATCAGCAGGCGCGACAGCGCCGATGTCCGCCAGCGGCGACGCAGCCATGCGCCCCATTGACGCAAGCGCAGCTCGGCGCGGTCGAGCGCGCTCGAAACCCACAGCGAGTGATGCGCCAGCAGGCTCAGGCCCAGCAACAGCATGACGATGCCCGGTCCGGGCGTGACCAGCATCGTCAGCCCCACCACCAGCAGGGCGATGCCGATCAGGATCTCGAACAGGTTGCCCAGGGTACTGCTGCGGACGCGGCGCCGCCGATGGTATTGCGCCACAAACCGATGGCCCGGCCTTGCGTCCGTAAACGAACGCCAGCGCGAACGCAGCCGCGTCGACAGGTTTGGAGACTCCGGTTCGCTCATCGGCCCATGCTGACGGGCGCAGCTTTCGCCCAGATGAGCGCGCGCGTGGCCGTGGGCTTCAGTGCCGGCTCAGATGAAAAGGCGCATGGTGGATGTCCACTTGAGCACCGGCTATTCCATGGACCTGATCCGCATCATCGTTGCGATTCTGCTGCCGCCGCTCGGCGTGTTCCTGCAGGTGGGTTTCGCCGGCGCGTTCTGGCTGAACATCCTGCTGACGCTGCTGGGCTACATTCCAGGCATCGTCCACGCCGTCTGGATCATCGCCAGGCGTTGAAAGCCACAGCGCTTGTGGGAACAGGGCTCGGAGCCGGGCCGTTCCATGCAAGCCTAACGGCCATGCCACAAGCGGCCGCCGCGGCGCTCCGGGGCAAAAGCCGGCCGCGCACGCCGCGCGTGATGCACGCTAGTCCTCGCGCCGGAACTTCCCTTCGATGGTTTCGGAGGACCGGTCGGCGCCTGCGTCAAATCCGGCAGCACCACGCATCACGAACACCCGGGACAGCAATGCGCGTGCAAGTCGCGTACGCAAAGGCGGCACCAGCAGCAGAAAACCCAGGGTATCGCTGATGAAACCGGGCGTGATCAACAACACTCCGGCGATCAGGAGAGCCACGCCCTCCAGCATCGGTCCGGCCGGGATTTCGCCGCGCTGCTGGCGGCGCTGGATTTCGCGCAGGGTTTCCATGCCCTGTCGACGCATCAGCTGACTGCCGATCACGGCGGTCGCGATCACCGCAAGGATCGTGGGCAATGCGCCAATGCGGCTGCCGACCTCGATCAGCAACCAGGTCTCTGCCAGCGGCAGCGCAATGAACAGCAACAGCAGTCTTCCGGCCATGTCCCCAATATGGGTGCAGCGGCCACGGAATGCCAGCCGGCCGGCATGGAAACCGCCCCGAAAGAGTGCGATCCACGCGCTGCATCAGGGTCTGACGAAATGCCGCCCGCCGCGAAAGTGGGCGGCGTGCGAATTTGTTACGAAACCTTTCGGCAGCGGCAGCGGGCGGTGTCGCAATTTCCTCGCCGATGCTAGTGTCCACGGCCATAGGCGGGGAATTTCGGGGTCAACGCCGACAAATATTGACTTGCAGGACGCGACGCCAGCTTGCGCGGTTCCGTTTTTGGCCGGACTTGTGCAAGGAAAATCAGAGTTCAGTCGCAGTGACAGACTGCAGAAATTCGGCAAAAACCAAGTTTCCGGGGAGGGCGGGGGTCATGGGGCGCAGCGCAGGCAGCGTGCAGAGCGTTTTTCGTTGGGTATCGGTGGCGCTGGTCGCCGTCGCTCTACTCGCGTGCGAGTCACCGGACGATGACGACGATATCCAGGAGATCGAGGATCTCAGCGGCACCGTCACCGGCACCATCCTCGACAGCGACAGCGATCCGATCCCCGGGGTCACGGTTCACTACACCGGCAACACCAGCTCGGACGGCGTCGCCGAGGTCTCGGCGGTCACCAATGCCCAGGGCCAGTTCGCCCTGGCGGGCGTGGTCGTCAGCGGCACGCAGAACTCGATTTCGTCACCGCTTACCCTGTTCCTGGAACCGCCTGCCGGCTATCTGTCCGGCACCGTGGCCGTGTCCCCTTCGGCGCAGCCAATCGGTGGCGTCGGCAGCAGCAATGACGTGTTCCTCGACGAGTTCAACGTGGATACCGGTCCGGTCAAGCTACCGGCCACGGCGACCACCATCAGCGGCGTGCTGCGTGACACCGGTACCGGTTCCGCGGTCGCCGGCAGCATGGTCAGCGCCGAATTCATCATCACGGCCTTTGAGCAGGCCGACACCACCGGCATCGCTCTGACCTACGGCGCGGCGGCCACCATCAGCACCGACAGCGATGCCAGCGGCAGCTTCACCCTCAGCGGCGTGGCAGACGACTCCTGCGTGCGTGTGCTGGTGGCCGGCTACAGCATCGACGGCCTCAGTGGCAGCGCGCCGCCGTGCCTGATCGCCGAGGTCGATGACGACCCCAATGCGCTCGAACTTAAAACCAATACGGCCAGCATCACGCTCGCCAATGTGTTCCTGACGCCGTATGCGACGGAAGACGGCGTCTCGCCGTTCGTGACCTCGGTGGTCGGCGTCGTCAATCCGGACAGCGATCCGGCGCCGCTGGATTCCTCGGTCACCGGCGTTCCCCCGAACGAACTCAAGATCAAATTCAGCGAAGCAATGGCCGCGACGATCACCGCCGCCGATGTGACGGTCCTGCTCGGCACCGCACCGGACATCACCTCGGCGCCGCTGGACAGCGTCATGCTCAGTGGCGGAGACTCCAAGTCGATCGCAACCGCCGCACCGCTACCGAGCGGCACCGTGGTCACCGTGCAGATCGTGCGCGGCACGCTCAAGGACACCGCCGGAAACCCGATCGTACTGAACGACGCCATCGCTTATGACGAGTTTTCCGGCGGTTCGGCGACTCTGTTCGAGTTGGACCTGCTGACGTTCGAGCCGTCCGACGCGACTGCCGATGCGGCCTTGCCGAGCCAGGTGGTGAACACCAGCGTCCCGGAGGACCCGGCGTTCGTGACCACCTCGGCCCTGGTCGACACGGCTGTCGTTGGTGGCGAAAGCATTGGTCAGGCGGCCACGCCCGACGGCGGCAGCGCGCTGTACAGCGACATCATCGGAACCGACAGTGACGACGTTGAGCAACTCAACAGCGCCGACGCCGAAGACGGCCTGCAGGATCTGCTCAATGCACTGGAAGGCGACGGCAGCCGTGAGCTGTTCACGGACATCGCCCGCGTGCACGTGTTGGCCAGCGCAGAAGCCGCCGACTATCTGGTGACCGTGGAGCGCAACGGAACCACGCTGGACGCCCTGTTCTTTCCGGTGGCCACACTGGATGGCGCCCCCGCGAACGACGGGCCGGTGACAGCCGGCACCTCACGCTATGTGATCGATCCCAATGGCGCCACCGAATTCGATCTGATCGTGACCGGACGCACCGCTGCAACTCCGCTGCAGGACGGCGACACCTTCAAGATCGTGTCGCGCAACGCCAGCGCCATTTTGGGCGGCACCGCGACCCTGGTGCTGCATGACATCGCGCCACCGACCGTCGGCGTGCAGCTGCTGACCGAGGTCCTGGCGGCCACAGCCGGAACCAGCGGCCAGGGCGGCGGGGGCGGTGTGATCGTCGACGGCACCGACCCCGAGCCGGGCTTCGTGATCTATCCGATTACGCCGCAGGCCGCAGACGTGGATGACAGCGAGGCCGGATTTGACGCCGATGATTTCCAGGGCGACAACGAACTGCTGGGCTTGTCCGATGAAATGCTGCAGGCCTCGGCCTTCGTCGACGGGCTCGGCACTACGGAAACGGCCGCCGACGCGACCGGCAGCATGGCGTTCCTGTCGTCGATCGGCCCGCGTCTGGGACTTGTCGTCACCGAACCGATTTCGCTGGTGGAGGGCACGGCGCCCGGCACCACGGACATCGACGCCTCGCTCAGCAGCTTCGGCGTGCTCAACAGCGCCGTGACAGAAGATGGCGACCCGACCATCCTGTTCACCTACCGCGTCGACAGCCTGTTCCAGCTGGAGGCCGACGCCAATGCCTCGGATGAAGCGACGATCGATCTGGGCGGCGTGATCCGCGATCTCAATGGCCTGCTGGCCGACGACGCGGCCCGTGCTCTGGTACGGGTCAGAGACTACTTCCCGCCGCTGATGACGCTGGCGTTCTACGACGGCAGCAACTTCGTCTTCCGGTTCCACGAAGCCATCAACAAGGCCGGCAGCATCATCCTTGAAACCTGCGCAGAGACGATCGATGTCGCTGCGACCGAGGTGGAGCTGTCGCCGGACGGCACCACGCTGACGGCCCCAGCCACACTCGTAGCCGATCCGGAAAGCTGCTTCGATCCGACGCTGGCCTACGAGGAAGACGCCTACGCCCCGAGCGAGATCGGCGATCTGACCGACCTGACATCGGTTGCGCTCGTACAGACGCACGGCTTCGTCTCTTACGACAGCATCAGCGATACGACCGACAACCTCGGCGATGGTGTCGGCAATTCCTGGGCATCGTGGGCAAGCAACGGGCTTGGCATCACCACCCCGTACTTCGCGGCGGCGGACGTCACGACGCCCTGAACGTCGGCGGGTCGCGGCCCCGGGAGGCCGCCGCTATCATGCGGCGGCCTTTTTCTTTCTCCGCCTTGACTCGCATGCGAATCCGTCGCCGTACGCTGCTGTGCACCCTGCTGTTGGGGGCTCTGGCAAGTCCGTTTGCCTCCGCCAATGCCATCGAGCCGCTGCCGGGCGTGCCTGCGGCCATCGATCCGACGCAGCACTATCTGATCTATCTGCACGGGCGGATCTTCGAAGGGCGCAACGCCAAGGCCAGCGATCCGCGCTTCGGAAGCTATGAATTCGAGGCCATCGTCCACGCGCTGGCGGCGCAGGGCGCCGTGGTGATCGCGGAGCATCGACCGATGGATACCGATATCGGCGAGTACGCGACGCATGTCGCCGAGCAGGTGCGCCAGCTACTCGCAGCCGGTGTACCGGCGACGAATATCGGCGTGGTCGGATTCTCCAAAGGCGGTTACATCGCGGTACTGACCGCGGCGCGTCTGCACGACCCGGCCATCAACTACGTATTCCTCGCCAGTTGCGGCGAAGCGCTGTTCCAACGTGAGGATGTCGATGTCGCCGGGCGCATGTTGTCGATTCGCGAATCGACCGATTCCCTGGGGCGTTCATGTGAGCCGCTGTTCGAAGCCGCGAGCACGCCCGGCGAGTACGAGGAGATCGAGATTCATACCGGTCACGCTCATGGGGCGTTCTATCGCCCCAATCCGCAGTGGGTGCATCCGAGCCTGCGCTGGCTCAGGCCCGCGCAGTGAAGTCTTGCGCCGAGGACCGGCTCAGGCGGCCGTTTCCTCGGACTCATCATCCACTGGAGCGTCGACCCAGACCAGGCTGACCAGTACCGGCAGCAGAAACAGACAGATCACGGTCGTGACCAGCACGGCGAAGGACAGCGCAACCGCCATCGGAATCAGCACCTGAGCCTGCGCCGCCCGTTCGGTCAGCAGCGGTGAAAGACCGAGGAAGGTTGTGACCGTGGTCAGGACAATCGGACGAAAACGCTGCACGCCGGCGGTGCGAATCGCCTCGTCGCGGCTCATGCCCTCGCGCCGGCGTTCGTTGATATAGGTGATCAGCACGATCGAATCGTTCACGCAGACGCCCAAGGCAGCCACGATGCCCGCCATCGACAGCATCGACAATGTGATGCCGAACACCATGTGCGCGAAGATCGCGCCGACCACGGCGAACGGCAGTACGGTGAATACCAGCAGCGTCTGCACATAGGACTGGAACAGGATCGAAATTGCGGCGAATACCAGGGCGATACCGATCAAGGCCGCGGCATAGAGCGCACCGGTGACCTCACCTTCCTCCCGCTTGGTTCCGGAGTAACCCCATTGAAGGCCGGGGTACTGCGCCATCAGTTGCGGCAGATAATTGGTCTCAAGGTCTTCAAGGACGCGATTGGCGTCGTTCTTGTTGCGATCGATCATCGCGCTGACCACCGTGGTGCGGCGCCGGTCCACACGAGTGATCAGCGTATCGCTCTGCTCGCGCACGATGTCGGTCACGTTCGCCAATGGCACCGCCGCGCCGTCCGAGGTGCGGATATTGATGCCGGACAGCGAGTTCTCCGATTCGCGACTCTGCTCGTCGTAGCGCACCACCACCCGCACTTCCTCGCGACCGCGCAGCAGGCGCTGCACTTCCTCGCCGAAGAAGCCCTGCCGGATCTGGCGCCCGACGTCGGCCACGGTCAGGCCCAGCGCCTCGGCTTCGGGGCGCAGGTCGAAGTTGAGTTCGTCTCGCGGCGCACGCGAGCTGTCGCTGACTTCCGTCGCGCCCGGGTAACGCCTCAGGCGTTCCTGCAGCGCCGTACTTGCCGCCGCCACGATCGCCTTGTCGCGTGCCATCAGATTGATCTCGATATCCGCACCCGGGAAGTTGAGCGAAAAGTTCATCTTCAGCTCTTTCAGGTACGGCACGGCGCCGATACGCTCACGCCAACGGTCGGCCAGATCCTGCACATCGAGCGAGCGTTCCTCGGCCGGTGACAGTTCCACGAACATCTGCGCAGTATTGGCGCCGGTTTCGGTGGTGATGCCTAGCCCGCCGCCAGCCTGACCGATGGAGCGCATCACGTGCTGGATCGAGGCTTCGCTGCCCTCGGCTTCGGTGACCACCTCGCGCAGCGCCTGCTCGATGCGATCAACGGCCGCCTCCGTATAGCTGCGCGGCGAACCGGATTCGAGCGTGACATCCACGACCACCGAATCGGCGGTCACCGCCGGAAAGAAGTTCACACGAATCTTGCCGCCGGCCAACAGCCCCAGCGTCAGCAACAGCACACCGACGAAGATCGACAGCGTGACCCAGCGCCAGGCCAGCGCGCGATCCAGGGCGGGCCGGTAACGCTCGATCGCGAAGCGTTCCATGCTGCTGGCGATGCGCCGTTGCACGCGCGTCAGGCGGTTGCGGTGCTGCACCGTTTCGTCGATCGGCTTGAGCGGCGCCAGATGCGCCGGCAGCACGAACAGCGATTCCACCAGCGAAACCAGGTAGGCGATGATCACCACCGCCGGTACATAGGCCCAGAGCTGCGCCTGCACGCCGGGCAGGAACAGGATCGGCGTGAAGGTCATGATGTTGGTGAACACTGAAACCAGCACCGGCCAGCCGACCAGACTGGCGCCGATGATCGAGGCCTGCACGCCCTTGCGGTTGACGCGCTGCTCGCTGTAGATCGCCTCGCCCACGACCACGCCATCGTCCACCAGTGTGCCAAGCACCAACACGAAGCCGAACAGCGTCACCATGTTCAGCGAAATACCGAGCAGCCACATCACCAGCAGCGTGCCGAGAAACGAGAACACGATGCCGTGCGTGACCCAGAACGCGACCGAGGGCCGCATGAACAGCAGCAGCGAAACGAACACCAGCACCATCGACTGCAAACCGTTCTTGGTCAGCGTGTCCATGCGGCTTTCGAACAACTTGGACGAATCGCGCCACAGCGCCACGTTCACGCCTTCCGGCAGCCTTGGTTTCAGTTGCTCGGTATAGCGTTTGATCACGCCGGTGATGTCGAGTACATCCTGTCCGGACACGCGTGACACCTGGATCGTGACCGCCGGCTTGTCGTCGAAGCTGACTTCCTGATCGCCGTCGGCCAGGCCGTCCTTGACGGTCGCGATATCGGCCAGACGCACCAGCGTACCGTCCGGTGCGCGCAGCAATTCCATATCCTCGAATTCGTCGCCGGTACGGCGTTTGGCGTTGGTTCGCAACAGCACGCCGCCGGTCTCGGTCTGAATCTCGCCGGCCGGCATATCCACGGAGCTGGCCTTGATCAGCTTGGATACCAGATCGAACGACAAACCGTATTTCTGCAGCGCAGATTCGGACAGCTCGATCGCAATCTCGTCGTGCCGCACGTTGATGAGTTCGGCACGCGTCACGTTCGGCAGCGTGAGGATCTCGTCGAGCGCATTGTTGGCCAGCGCCTTGAGCGTGCGCGGGTCGACGTCGCCGTAGAGCGTGAGGTTCATCACCGGCTGTGAGAACACCAGTTCACTGATGATCGGCCGTTCCGCATCCTGCGGCAGGTTGCGCAGACCGGACACGCGCGTGTCGATCAGGTTCATGACCTGATGCAGGTCATAGTTCGGCTCGATCTCGGCGACCACCGTGCCGAGGTTCTCGACCGACACCGAGACCAGCTGCTTGATGCCTTCGAGGTCCGCGATCGCATCCTCGATCGGCGCGACCACGCCATCCTCGACTTCCGAAGGGCCGGCGCCGGGATACGCAGTGATGACCTGAATGCGCTGCAGCTTGAGTTCCGGGATGACCTCGCGCTGCAGGTGCGGTACCGCATAGACGCCGCCCAGCAGCACCAGCGCCATCAGCAGGTTCGGCGCGACGCGATTGCGCGCGAACCAGGCAATCGCCGCTTTCATGAAGGCTTCCGGATCGTCACCGCCATGCCGTCGACCGGAAACTCGATCGGCGACACCACGACCTTGTCGCCGTCATCCAGCCCGGAGGACACGACGACACGTTCGCCGCTCTTGTTGACCACGCCGACCTGGCGGAAACGCAACTTGGACTGCGCATCGACGATCATCACCTGATCGTCGCCGCGCAAGGCCGAACGCGGCAACGAGTAGATGTCCGCGCGCGGCGTGCCGGTGACGGTGGCCTGCACGAACTGGCCGACGCTGAGTCCGAAGCCCATGCTCTCGGCCGCATCGTCCGGCATCTCAGCGATGCCGAACACCACGCGTGTCCGCGGGTCCAGCGCCGCCTCGGTGCGCGTCATGCGTGCCTTCCAGACCTGCTGCTTGCCACCGACCAAGGTGGACAGCTCCACCTCCGGCGGAGTCTCGATCGGACGCCCCGGCGGCGGCAGTCCGATCAGGCCCACCTGCGGATCGGTCAGCGGCAGGCGCACTTCCAGCGAATCGATGTTGAACACCTTGGCGATCGGCCGGCCCGGCGCCACAACCTGGCCCAGGCCGGTCATCACGCCCAGTACGCGGCCGCTATACGGTGGCGCGCGCACGGAGGTCTTGGACTGTGCAAGCTGCGTGCGTTCGAGGTCGGCACGGGCGGCGGCAGCGGTGGATTCGGCCTCCTCGATCTGCGGTATGCGCACCGCCAGCGGCGGCGGCGGCTGATCCGAGTACGCGGCCCATTCGGCACGAGCCTGCTCGGCTTCGGCCTTGATCTGCGACAGCCTCAGCTCGGCCTGCGCGACGCGCGAACGGGCCTGTTCCACGCCCAGTTCGTAGTCGCGCGAATCGATGCGCAACAACACCTCGGACGGCTTGAAGCTGCCGCCGGCCACGAAATCCGGCGCCATCCACTCCACACGGCCCGCGACTTCGGGCGTAATCTCGGATTCGGCGCGCGCCACCACCGTGCCCTGCGTCTGTATCGGCAGGCTCAGCGATTCCGCCTTGGCCACTACGATCTCGACCGTCGGTGCCACGAACACCGGTTCGGTCGGCTGCGCAGGCTCGCGGCTCTTCCAGATCAGAAATCCGGCACCGCCGAACACCACCAGCACCAGGACGGAAATGATCGCTTGTTTACTCATGGCGCTTTGCTGATTCCTTTATTGCTAAACCGGGTCGGTGGCCAGCAACGATTCGAGATTGCGCTGACGCGCGGCTTCCAGTTCAGCGTCCTCGCTGGCGCTTGGCGGCTCGTCGGTCACCGGCTCGCCCAGCATTGGTACCGCCTCCATGGGTTCGACCACCGGTTCTTCGGGCACGCTGAGCGCCGCGTCGGCGGCCGGTACCCCGGTCACCGCCTCGGCCGGAACAGGATCGAGGGCCGGCTCGGGCTCCGGCTCGACGGCCGACGCGGGAACATCGACCGGCACCTCCACGGCTTCATCCACAGGCACCACGGGTTCGGTCGGCTCCATGGTGGAGTGGTCCATCGGATCCATGGACTCCACGGGCACCTCGGGGGCGGCGGCATCCGCAGGTTCCGTTTCCGGCACGGTTTCCCATGCCGGCGTCGGGTCCGAGGGCAGCTCTTCGTCAGTCCCGGGCGTGATCGAGAGCATTTCGATGGCCGCTTCCGCGCCGTCCTCGGCCTGATCGTCGGCCACATCGGGTTCGGCATCCGTGGTGTCCGTATCGTCATCGCCCGGTTCCGCGATACCGCCGCCCAGGGCGAGATACAGCCCGATGCGGTTGTTCAGCGCCAGCAACTCGGTTTCCAGCACGCGCTGTTCGGCCTGCCAGCGGCTGCGCCGCGCCGCCAGCACGGCGCGCAAATCGACCAACCCCAGCTCGAAGCGGCGTGAAATCGAATCTTCCACAGCGAGCGTCTGCTCGACCGCGTTGCGTGAGCGCTGCACCTGATCGCGGATCAGCAGCTCGGCCGCCAGCGCGTCCTCGACCTCCAGACAGGCCGACAGCACCTTGTCTTGGAACTGCGCCACGGAGTCTTCCATCAAGGAACGCTGTGCCTGAATGCCGGCGCGCGTCGCGCCGCCGTCGAACAGCGGCATCACGGCGTTGCCGCCGATCGACCAGATTTCCGAATCGTCCGTAAACAAGAGGTCACGATACTTGGCCTGCGTGCCGGCGCTGAGGCTGATACTGAATCGCGGCAGCAGATTCTTCTTGGCCCCCAGCAGACGCTGGTCGGACGCGCGCAGGCGCAATTCGGCGGCGGCAACATCGGGGCGGCGCTCGATCAGCTGGCCCGGCACGCCCGCCGCAACCGCCGGCGGCAAGGCCGGGAGGCTGCCCGCCACCTCCAGTTCATTGCTCGGGTAGCGCCCCAGCAGCACCTCGAGCGCACGCCGCGTGCGGCCGAGCTCGATCTGCCGCCCGAGCAGTTCGCCCTGGGCACCTTCGGACTCGGCCATCGCCTGACGCAGGTCCACCACCGTGACCAGACCGCGCTCATAGCGTTCCTCGCTGCGCTTGACGGTCTCGCCGTAGGACTCCGCCACGCGCTGCGCCAGGGCCAGGCGCTTCTGCGCGGCCACCAGTGCGAACCACTGCGTTGCCGTCTGCGCGGCCAGCGAGAAGCTGGCGGCCTGAACGTCGAGAATCGCCGCAGCGGCCTCGTCGCGTGCCGCGTTGGCCTGATTGGCGACACGGCCCCACAGGTCCAATTCCCAGTTGACGCCCGCGCCCAATATCAAGCGCGTCGGATACACCACCGGCTCGATATCCACGCTGCTGCTGCGCACGATGTCGTTGATGAACTTCTGACGCTGCGCCTGCGCCTGCAGGTCCAGCCGGGGCAGGCGTCCGGCGAACGCGGCTGCATACTGGGCCGAGGCTGCATCGCGCTTGGACAGGGCGGAAAGGAACTTGTTGTTGTGATTCAACGCCTCCTCGACCAGGGCTTCGAGCTGCGGATCGTCGAAATCATCGACCCAGTCGCCGACCGCGAGCGAGGCCCCTTCAAGGTGGGTATTGAAATCGGTCGGCAATTCGGGTGCGGGCGACTCAGGGGCTTCGGGCTGGAAGATCGAACAGCCGCACAGCAGGGCCAGCAGCAGCCCCTGCGCGACCGCGCGAACACCAGAATGACCGCCGCGACACCCTCCCGGCGTCGGCGAAAACCGTTGCGGCACTGAATACCCCCTTCTTATTCGAATTCGGAGCGCCCAACTCCGCATTCGAGTATACGGACCCTTCCCGGACGTCCCAGGCTGGCGCACCCAGGCCCTTGCAAGAAAATTTCAGGCCAGTTTGCGCGGCGTCGCAGGAGTATGGGCGCGACCGAACCGCACGCCGGCACCACCGCACCGGTAGACCGCTACGCGCTCGGCTTGGAAGCGCTTGGCCGCGCCCCTTGTCGGGCTTGGTTCGCGGCGCCGCGCCATGCTCGAATCCGGAACCGGGGGCGGGACTTTGCACGATGAATCACGCCCGGCGGACTTAACACTTTGTTACGAAAAACCACCGCCCACTACGCATGCGTTCAGGATTGCGGGGCTCCGCCTGGACTCTCGCGGACTTCACCGACTTGTTTTCCGGCCAATGCGTGGCATTTCCGGGGCGATGCATCATGTCGAAGCAGCCCATGCGCCAAGGACTGCGCGATCGGCGGCGGGCACAGGCCCGCGCCGTCACCAACCCCACAGCGTGATGCGGTCTCGATCCCCGGATCAAGCCGGTGGCGGATCCGGAATGACAGGGCTTGAGGCCGCTTCGGCTGTGCCGCGGCGGCCCCGAACCATCCGGTATAGCCCGGGCAACACCAACAGGGTCAGCACGGTGGACGACACGATCCCGCCGATGACCACGGTGGCGAGCGGCCGCTGAACCTCGGCACCGGTACCGGTATTGAGCGCCATCGGCACAAAGCCCAGCGAGGCGACCAGGGCGGTGGTCAGGACCGGGCGCAGTCGCGTCAGGGCGCCTTCGACGATGGCGGCATCGATGTGCTTGCCTTCGGCCAGCCGGTTGCGAATGAAGCTCACCAGCACCAGGCCATTGAGCACCGCCACGCCGGACAGGGCGATGAAACCCACGCCGGCGCTGATCGACAAGGGAATCTCGCGCAGCCACAAAGCCAGCACGCCGCCGGTCAAGGCCAGCGGTACGCCGCTGAAGATCACCAGGGCGTCGCGCAGGGAGCCGAACGCCATCAGCAACAGGCCCAGAATCAAGGCCAGCGTGACCGGCACCACGATCGCCAGGCGCTGGCTGGCCGAGGCCAGCTGTTCGAAGGTACCGCCGAACTCCAGCCAGTAGCCGGGCGGAATCCGCACCTCGGCGCGCACGCGCTGCCGCGCTTCAGCGACGAAACCGCCGAGATCGCGTCCACGCACATTGGCGCTCACGCTGATGCGGCGCTTGCCGTTCTCGCGGCTGATCTGATTGGGTCCGGGCGCCAGCGACAGTTCCGCCACCTCGGCCAGCGGCACGTAGCCGCCGCCGGGCAGCATCACCGGCAGGCGCGTCAGCGCGGTGGTGTCCTCACGCAGGTCTTCAGGCAATCGAAGCACGATGTCATAACGCGCATCGCCCTCAAAAACCTGACCGACGCCTCGGCCCCCCAGCGCGGTGGCCACGGTGGACTGCAGGTCCGCAATCGCCAGACCATAGCGCGCCAGCGCTTCGCGGCGCGGCGTCACTGCGAGCACCGGCAAGCCGCTGATCTGTTCGACCTTCACGTCGGCCGCACCATCGATACCGCGCAGCGTAGCCGCAAGGCGCTGGCCGGTGTCGAGCAAGGTGTCCAGGTCGTCGCCGTAGAGCTTGAGCGCCACATCGGAACGCACGCCGGAAATCAGCTCGTTGAAGCGCAGCTCGATCGGCTGCGACACCTCATAGGCGTTGCCCGGGAGTTCGCCCAGGACCGCGTCGATCTCGTCGAGCAGCTCGGCCTTGGGTTTGTGCGGGTCCGGCCAGTCGTCGCGCGCGGCCAGCATCACGTAGCCATCCGAAATGTTCTGCGGCATCGGGTCGCTGGCGACCTCGGCGGTGCCGGTGCGCGCAAACACCGTCGCCACCTCCGGCAACTCCAGCAAACGTCTTTCGATCTGCTTCTGGAACGCCACCGACTGCGTCAGCGCGGTGGACGGAACGCGCAGCGCCTGCACCGCGATATCCCCTTCATCGAGCTGCGGCACGAACTCGCTGCCCATGCGCAGCGCCAGCATGGTGCAGGCCAGCACCAGCAGCAGTGCCGCGACAACGATCGCCAGACGCATCTTCAGCACGAAACGCAGCAGCGGGGCGTAGAGACGCAGGGCGCCGCTCATCAGCGGATTGTGCTTTTCACGAACCGGCCCGCGAAACAGCAGGGCCACGCCAGCCGGCACGAAGCTGACCGAGAGCAGCAAGGCCGCGCCCAAGGCCATCACCACGGTCTGCGCCATGGGGTGAAACATGCGGCCCTCCACGCCTTCCAGGGTGAAGATCGGCAGGTAGACGACGGTGATGATGAACACGCCGAACAGGCTGGGGCGGATCACCTCGGCGGTGGCGCGGTAGACCGTATGCAGACGGTCTTCGAGCTTTTCTGCGCCGCCATGGCGTGAGGATTCGGACAGACGCCGCAAACAGTTCTCGACGATGATCACGGCACCATCGACGATCAGGCCGAAATCCAGTGCGCCCAGGCTCATCAGATTGGCGGAGACGCCACTCTCGACCATGCCGCTGATCGTCATCAGCATCGCCAGCGGAATCACCATCGCCGTCAACAGCGCCGCACGCAGATTGCCCAACAGCAGGAACAGCACCACGACCACCAGCAGCGCGCCCTCGACGAGGTTCTTCTGCACGGTGGCGATGGCCTTGTCGACCAGCACCGTGCGGTCGTAGGCCGGTACCGCGCGCACACCTTCGGGCAGGGTTTCGTTGACTGTGTCCAGACGTTCGGCCACGGCCTGCGCGACCACACGGCTGTTGGCGCCGATCAACATCATTGCGGTACCGAGCACGGTTTCGTGACCGTCCCGCGTCGCCGCGCCGGTGCGCAACTCGCGCCCCAGCGCGACTTCCGCCACGTCGCCGACCGTGATCGGAACGCCGTCTCGGGTCGCGATGACGATGCGCGAAAGATCCTGCGTGGTCCGCACCTGTCCCGGCACGCGCACCAGCCACTGTTCACCGTTGCGTTCCACGTAGCCGGCGCCGCGATTGGCGTTGTTGCGTTCGATCGCCGCCGCCACCTCGTCGAAGGACAGACCATAGGCGAGCAGCCGCGCCGGATTCGGCAGTACGTGATACTGACGCGCATAGCCACCGATGCTGTTGATCTCGGTGATGCCGGGCACCTGCAACAACTGCGGCCGAATCACCCAGTCCTGCAGCGAGCGCAGCGCCATCGCATCGTACGGCCGGCCATCCGGCTGGCGCGCTTCGGCATCCGCCTCCACGGTGTACAGGAATATCTCGCCCAGACCGGTGGCGATCGGGCCCATCGCCGGTTCCACGCCGGCCGGCAGACGGCCACGTACCTGTTGCAGGCGTTCATTGATCAGGTTGCGCGCAAAGTAGATGTCCGTCCCGTCTTCGAACACCACCGTGAGCTGCGACAGCCCGTATCGCGAAAGCGAGCGCGTGTAGGCCAGCTTCGGCAGGCCGCTCATCGTGAATTCGATCGGGTAGGTGACGCGCTGCTCCACCTCCAGCGGCGTATAGCCCGGTGCCGATACGTTGATCTGCACCTGCACGTTGGTGATGTCCGGCACGGCATCGATCGGCAGCCGCTGATAGTTCCAGACGCCCAGCGCCATCAGCGCCAGCATCAGCGCCATGACCAGACCACGGTGGCGGATTGCAAGCTTCAGCAGGGGCTCAAGCATGACCGTGTCTCCGGCTCTGTCGGCATTCAATGCGCATGTTCGGCCTCCCCTTTGCCCAGCTCCGCCTTGAGCACGAAGCTGCCGTGGGTGACGACGCGTTCACCCGCGCTCAGGCCGTCCAAGGTCTCCACGTAGCGACCGTCTGTAGCGCCCTGCGTGATCGGACGGACTTCGTATTGGCAAGCCGTGCTGGTCTTCCCTCTCCCCTCGCTGAGCATTACCCACAAGTCCGCTGGACATCGGGAGGGGCGCGCTGATTGGAGAGGGTCCGGTAGACGTGGGTGAGTTCGTCGAGGCGCTGCAGGCCGCGCCAGGTGGTCTGTGTGCCGGGTTCGCCATCCGACTTTCTGCCGAGGAATCCGCCCAGAGCGGCGATCATGCGCA
>Ga0209404_10000161_pt1 | contig 56994 bp, 62 predicted proteins | sample TroAtlMetagenome_2_FD_187447 | JGI IMG/M metagenome (GOLD analysis project Ga0209404, IMG submission 187447) | Marine eukaryotic phytoplankton communities from Atlantic Ocean - Tropical Atlantic ANT8 Metagenome (SPAdes) (version 2) | ecosystem: Environmental > Aquatic > Marine > Oceanic...
GATATAGTGTATAGTTTCTATATGGCAATGCTTGTGGTGTGTAGTCTTGACAGTTACTAGAGTTTTTGCCGTCTGATCTACCTGTAAAGTTTACACAACCATTAGTAGACATTCTTGCTTTACTCCAATTATATCCCCAACGATCAAATGTAAATCCTAGGTTTACCTGTCCAGACCAAGAGTCATCATTTGAATTTAGATTAGTAGTGCCTGACTGGCTATATAAGTCTATAAGAGATGTTCCACTCTCATAACCGAATATATCGTCGTTATAACAGTTTTGGTTGTTAGTGCAATTAGTATTAAAGCTATCTGCGAATACAGATGTGCTAAATAATAAACATATACCTAATATTAGCTGTTTAAGTTTGCCCATTCGTTCCTACAAGTCCTTCCTGATTTGTTCACGCCTTTATGCTTGCCGTCTAAATGCTTTGTCTTTTTACAAGCCTTTATCCAAGCACTCTTCTCGTCTTCAGCTATTTGTAAAACAAGTTTTTCTTCTTCTACAATTTTAGCTTCTCTACCTTCCATTTTCTTCTTGTAGTCTTTAAAGTCTGGTCTTTCCTGTTCGTGTACTTCCCAGGCTGATGCTGCCTCTTGTCCAATTTTACCTTCGAACGGACAAGGTGTTCCAGCCATTTCCATCGCTGCAAATACTCTAGCATCTTGACACATTAACGATACAGCTGCTACCTTCATTCCCATGTCGTATACAGTTTTAGAAAGTTTAATTCTTTCACAGTTCTCATCTCTAACTGATTTACCAGCTGCTACACCAAATAACTGTGTCTGTACAGCTCCACTAACTCCCGTTGTACATAAGTCCTGGGAGAAACTAGCCCCAATACTTGGTGCAATAGCACTAGGTGGAGGACTTTTAATTTCTTGTTTAATGGTTTGATCTGTTTTGTTAATATTTTCATTTCTATTATTATTCTCATTTTTGTTAGTGTTATTTGTTGTAACATTACTATCTGATGTAGATTCGTTCTTATTAACATTCGTATTATTAGATGTTGTATTATTGTTATTCGTATTCGTGTTATTAGAAGTGCTATTTACAGTTTGATCAACTGTTGAATTATTGTTGTTCGTATTATTAGATGTACTATTTACCGTAGAATTATTTGTGTTCGTATTATTGTTCGTATTATTTGAAGTACCATTATAGGTTGTATTATTGGTATTCGTATTGTTGTTTGTATTCGTTGAAGTACCTGTATAATTCGTTGTGTTATTATTGTTATTCGTATTCGTCGAAGTACCAGTATAATTTGTAGTATTATTATTGGTGTTGGTATTAGCATTCGTGTTCGTATTCGTTGAAGTGCTAGTATTCGTATTATTATTAGTGTTCGTATTCGTCGAAGTATTGGTGTTCGTCGAAGTATTCGTATTCGTATTCGTGTTTGTATTGGTGTTCGTATTCGTGTTCGTATTCGTACCAGTGGTTGTTGTTGTGGTACTTACTGACTCACAATATTCTGTTCCTTGTGTACAGTTACCTGTTTGGTCTGCCTGTGCTGGTAAGGCAAGGAGTATCACTCCCAAAACACCAAGAGCTAATAGTTTTCTGTTCATTCAAATTTCCTTAATTTTTGTACTTAGTCAACTCAAATAAACAATCTTATAAACATAATCCTCGGTTAGTATTACACTGACTATTTATAACTTTTGGTCCTTTATACAACCAAAAGACTGTATAGAATTCGTATAGCTCTTATAAATCACTATGTGATGGATATTAAGGCAAACTGTATAAGCGCTATAAATACTGTATATGGAACGAATAGGAAGAAACATATTTACAGTAACTCTAATGGCCATCTTTTTCTGGACTTGGCCGGTCCGTCTTTTTACTGATAAGAACAACTGTTACTTCTGGACTCTGGAGCGTCTGATTTCTAGGGGAGGGAGAGCTCGTTGGTATAATTCTAAAAGATGGTTTGGATATCATGTAATATGGATTGACACAGTAGGGCAAGGTTGGGAGTACACCATTCCTCGAATGGGTAGAAATACACCTTGGTATAAGATGTTATTTTATGATGGTAAGGTTCGTAAATTTAGAACAACTAGGAAAGATCAGTAATGGCATCTACAGTATTAAAACAAGGTAGGTCTTGGGCGCCACTTACTCTGTTATTAGGACAGATAGTAGCTCAAGTGTCTGCTTTATTATCCTTGTTTATGTTTCCATGGAGTCTTACTACAGGTTCAATAGCATTTGCTATGTATGTAGGTATAATGTTAAGTGTAACAATGGGTTACCATAGACTATACTCACACCACAGCTGGAAGTGTCCTAAACTATTAGAATATGTCATGCTATTTTTATGTCATATAATGATGATAGGTCCAGCAATAACATGGGCTGCTAATCATCGAGAACATCATAAATTCGTCGACACAGAAAAAGATCCTCATTCGCCTCATTACAGAGGTTGGTTACTAGCATATTTTGGACAAGTACTTATTACAATTAATTTTAAATATGTTCGAGATTTGCTTAAGAACAAAATACACAGATTACAAGTTAAATATTATTGGCAAGTTATATTTGTTTGGGCAGGAATATTATTTGTATTAGATCCTATGGCATTATTATATGCCTGGTTAATACCAGCAGGGTTTGCTAAACTTATTGGCTCACTAGTATTTACTTATTCACATAGAAATAAACAACCACATAGCGATACATGGGTAGGCTTAATAACATTAGGTGAAGGTTTCCACGATGTTCATCATGAACAAGGTAATAGAAAAGTGTTGTGGCACACTTTAGATATGGGTGGGCAACTTATTAGGATGATAGATAGGAATGCTAGAATATAACAAGAGACACTATCCTGCCATAGCAGAGTTAGATATAGATTTAGATTATGAACTAATTGAAAAATTTATGTTGGCTAATTATGAGCGCTGGCAAGACAATATGACAGCACACAAAGGACTAGCAATAGCATCTAACAATATTGCTAATGATACATATAAAGCAGTTCAACACTTTCATTTAACAGAATGTAGAAAAGAAGAGTCGTTAGAAACAGCACAAGCATATTCAACAAAAGATAAACTTAAAAGAAATATTCCTTTTTCTATGGACGAACATAATTGGGACGAGCCAGTAGATTTTTATGAAGGAACAGATTTACAGAAACATTTAAATTCCACCTTTCAAGGAAAACTTATACGAGTTAGATATTCTCGTATGTTTCCTGGAGGCGTAGTGCCTAAGCACATTGATTACAACACAACCTATGCCATGAGATTTATTATTCCTTTATCAGGTAATACAGGGGTTACAAATACCTTCTGGTATAATGGAAAAGAAATAAAGGTTGAAATGAAGGAGAAAAGATGTTATTTTCTTAATATAGGTTATCCACATATGGTTGAACACCAGGGTATGGGTATTAGACATTATCTAATGGGTAGTGTTGCCGGCAATCAGAAGGACTTTGAATGTATAAGATTATCACAAATGTTAAAGACTTAGCAGTACAGTCTGCTATTACAAATATTCAAGAGCAATCTTTAAAGGAAGGTAATAATGCGATTACACCGGATAAGTTTGATGTAAATAAAACAGAAGGAACACCCATACTAATATTATGGGAAGACAGGCCAGCAGGAATGGCCTTCTTGGAACCTAGCCACTACACAGGAGATCCTGATGTAGCAGTTAGAGCTTGTCGTTATCATATACTAAAAGAATATAGAAATAAACAATTAGGTTTTGTATTGTTTCCAGAACTTATGAAAGAAGCAAGAAGACAAGGTTATAAATGTATGTGGTGGAGTTTAGAGCCAGATAATGTAGCACTAAATAACGCATACCAAGGTAAAAGAAGAACAATACAATCTAAGAAACTTTGGAACAATACATATGATGAGGACTTTTGGTCTAAAATAATATTTGATCAAAGGTTCATGTTTATGGTTGATAAAAGGGCACCACACTATTTGCAAAATGTTTATTGGGTGGATTTAACAAGGGAAGACTTCCTTTGGATGCCACAAAAAGGTATGGTTGATAAATGACTTTTGTTGTAGACGATAAGTGTGTTAATTGTAAACACACCGATTGCGTAAGTGTATGTCCTGTAGATTGTTTCTACGAAGGACCCAACATGTTAGTTATTAATCCTGATGAATGTATTGACTGTGCACTCTGCTTGCCAGAATGTCCAGTAGATGCAATAAAAGCAGATGATGATGCTGATCCTTATTGGATTGAAATGAATGCTAAACTATCTTATCATGAAGGCTGGGAAATGATTGATGAACAGAAACCCCCCATGGAAGGCCACGAGGAGGCAAATAAAATAGAAGATAAAAAACATTTACTGGAGATAGATTTTGTACAACTTTAAATACAACGAATCATTATGTGCATTTCCTTGGATACACAATTACTCAGGACCTCAATATGAAAGGCAACTTTGTTGTACTGCTAAACCTGACATGCCAGAACTAACAGGAACAACCGAAGAGGAGTATATGAATTCTCCTACAATGAAACAGATACGATTAGACATGTTAGAAGGAAAGAAAATAGATGCATGTAGTAACTGTTATTATAGAGAAGAAGTGGGCCTGGTTTCTATGAGAGAAAACTCATGGAGCTTTATTAATGCCAGACATCATTATGCAGATGTATCAGTAGGAAAAGATTCACTCTTAGAGCTTGGTGATATCAGTTCGATGATAGATAGTCTTCCTGATGGTATAAGAGATGCAAAGATAAAAGAATACCAAGAAAAAGAATTTGACAGACTTATAGCCAACACAGATGAGCATGGGCACATAACAAACAAACCAACTTATTATGATATAAGAACAATACATTGTAATCTTCAATGCGTATCTTGTGGAGACACATTTAGTTCAGAACATATTAATTTAAGCAAAAAGATGGGAACAGGTGCAGGAAGTTTTAAACCAGATTACAAATTTGAAGATAATACTGCAGATGAAATGATACAAGGACTAAAAGATAAAAGAATTAATAATCTTTATTGGGCAGGTGGTGAACCGTTTATGTCTCCCTTACATTGGAGAGTAATGGAAGAGATGCTTGAGCTAAGAAAAAATCCTGAATATACAGAATATATTGATTTAATCAAAGTACACTACAACACAAATTTAACAAAAAGTAAGTGGAAAAATAAATCTATACCTGAGATGTTAAGTAAATATAAACGACTTTATATAGAAGCTAGTTTAGACGGTGTATATGAAACACTAGAATATACAAGAGATGGTGCCAAGTGGAAAGAAATAGAAAAAAATTGGCAGGAGTATTATAACTCGGGCTGTGATATGCGCATAACCACAGTATTAACTGCCCCTGTTATATTTGACATTGATAGATATCTAAATTATTGGGATCAGTACCCAGGACTACAAATTTCTATTCATCAATATCATCCTTATTCAGGACTTGGATTATCTACTATTTTTTATCCAGATGATATTATAATACCAGCAATAGAATATGCTATTAAAAGAATTGAAAGATCTAAAACCACCATTGCTAGTGATGCTAATGGGAAAACAATAAAGGTATTAAAAGAATATATTAAACAGAAAAAAGAAAATTCAAAATGGGATAAAATGGAAAATTTAATAATAGCTAAAGACAGCCATGAAAAGAGAGATGACTTTCACAAAACAACACGCTTATCTAACATATTAAAAATTATAAACAAAGAAGCTTACGAGTGGTATGAGAGCATACCATCATTAAGGATAGATACAAATGAAATTTGAAGAAAAAGATATAACAGACTGGATGCAGGGTGTTAGAGAAAACCCTGATATGATAAATGCCTTTTGGCCAAGCCAAATTAAATCTAAAATTTGGTTAACAGATTGGGTAAGACAATATTTACCTAGCGCACATAAAATTGTTATATTTGGAGCATGGTATGGAGTATTAGCAGACTTGTTAGACATAAGACTAAAACAACCTAGAATACTATGTAACGATGTAGACAAAGGTGCAATGCTATGGTGTTCAAGAAAATATGCCATACATATAGGGCGAATGGAAGAATTTAAATACGAGACCCGTGTTGATCTTGTAATAAATACTGTTACGGAACATTTAACACAGGAGATATACGATAAGTGGTATGACAACATTCCAAAAGGAACATACTTCGTCATACAAGGTAACAATGATTACAAAGAACCAGATCATGTTAGAGCTGTACAAACTCTAGATGAGTTTAACAGAATAAACAGAGTAGAAAATACATTACACTCTGACTCTATACAATATGAAGGCCCTTGGAACCATGATGAAAATAAACCAACTTATTATGAGAGGTATATGACAATAGGTTTTAAGAGTGAGTGATAGAATTGATGCTATAGAATTAAGTGAAGATATAAGAGGCGACCAAGTAACAGCCGACTTACAAGGCGCATACAAATCAGTATATTTTGATTCTACAAAAGATATGGGAGAAGCTTTAGACAAGGTTTCGCCATCTTTTTGTCTAGCAAAATGGTTCAATGTAAGTATACACATTCCAACAGGTAGAACACACTCTTGTTATCACCCACCTGTACACAGAATTCCAATGGAAGAATTAGAGGCAGATGCTAGTGCCTTACACAATACAAAACACAAAAAGAAACAAAGAGAAATGATGTTAAAAGGCGAACGGCCTAAAGAGTGTTCTTTTTGTTGGGATATAGAAGACACAGGAAATATATCAGATAGACCTTACAGAAGTTTTGATGTAAATGAGCCAGGTATTATTGCTGAGGCATTGAAGTATGGTTCAGACGGAAATCCTTTACCTAAATATATGGAAGTTAATTTTAATCAGGCTTGTAACTTCAAATGTACATATTGCAGTCCACATTTATCTACAGAGTGGCACAAAGAAATAAGAAAACATGGTCCATACAAATTAGAACATGGAAATCATAACGATACATCTTGGATGGAAAAAGATGGCATGTTACCTAATAACAGACCTGACAATCCATATCTAAAAGCTTTCTGGGAATATTTTCCAGAGGCATATTCTAATTTACAAACTTTTAGAATGACAGGTGGCGAACCACTAATGGATAAAAACACATTCAAAATATTTGACTATGTTAAGAAAAATCCTAGTAAAAAGTTACACTTAAGCATTACGAGTAATTGTAATCCTCCTAAACAAGAACTGTGGGATAACTTTATTAGTGATTTGAAAGAGATAACAGATGCAAGAGCTATAGATCACTTTATGCTTTTTTGTAGTTTAGACTCATGGGGTAAACAAGCAGAATATATTAGACCTGGAATGGATTTTGATGTACTACACAAAAACATAAGAACATTTTTAATTGATAGTGAATGTCATAGTTTAACATTTATAGCTACAATGAATATATTATCATTGCCTGGTTGGATGAAATATATTACAAATATATACAACCTTAGAAATGAAATAAATACCGATAGACAGTTAATTTGGTTTGATACACCTATGCTACACGATCCTAGATGGATGTCATTAAAATTGGCAACACCTGAGATGCTACAACCATTGTTGGATAGTATAATGTTTATGGAAGAAAACAAAGAGACACAGTCTAATAGATTTAAAGGTTTTAAAGATTACGAAATAGATAAAGTTAGAAGACTTTACGAATGGGCAAGAGAACCAATGGACGAAAGGAATACCTTACTAGCAAAGAAAAACTTTGCTGTATATTTTAAACAGAAAGACGAAAGGCAAGGCACAAACCTAAAAGAAACCTTCCCAGAGTTTGAAACATTTATTGAGGAATGTGAGAGATTAGCATGGCAAAATCGAGACTACACGACTATAAATTCAATTTTATAGACTCTATAAGTCCTACATACTGTGGAGCAAAGTGGTATAATGCTACGATATGGTTGGGACATGGACAGACTACAAGCTGTCACCACCCACCTTCGCACCCAATAGATTTAGAAGAAATAAAAACAAACCCTTCTGCTATTCACAATACAAAGCATAAAAAAGAAATGCGTAAGATGATGTTGAATGGCATACGACCCAATGAATGTGAGTACTGTTGGAAAATTGAGGATATAGGAAAAGATCATATCTCAGATAGAGTTATGAAAACAATTACATTCTCAGATGAAGATAATTTAGCAGCAGCCGAAATGAATGGCGATGAAGATGTTACACTTAAAACATTAGAAATAAGTTTTGATAGAACATGTAATTTTGCTTGTTCATATTGTAATCCTTCTTTTAGTTCTACCTGGGTAAAGGATATTAAAAAGTTTGGTGGGTATAAAAATATTACAAGTGATGGTAGAGGACACTTTGTTACCGAAGCAGATCATGCTAAGGACGCAGCTAAAAAACAAGAAGACAATCCATACATACAAGCGTTTTGGAAATGGTGGGAAACAGACTTACAACATAGTTTACAGGAAATAAGAATAACAGGTGGTGAGCCATTAATGGCAGCAGGTGTATGGAAACTATTTGATTGGTTCAAAGAAAATCCTGACAAAGCAGACAGATTAAAATACGCTATTAATTCTAACCTTGTTCCTAAAAAGAAATTATTAGACAAACTAATTAAAGCTTCTCATCATGTTCCTCATTTAGACATTTATACAAGTAACGAATCTGTAGGAGCACATTCAGAGTATATTAGAGATGGCATGATATACAAACAATGGAAAAGCAATGTAATTAGACTTATTACAGAAGGAAACATAAATCAAATTATTTGTATGGGTACAATTAACAGTTTATGCCTATCTAGTTTAGTAGAGTTTTTAACAGAGTCTATAGACATTAAGAGAGAATATGGAACACAATATCTAACACTATCTTTAAACATATTAAGATTTCCAAGTTTCCAATCAGCAGCCATTTTGCCTGAACATATTAAAACTCATTACAAGGAGAAGTTGGAGGCATGGTTGGAACCTATTGTCAAGAACCGTTGGGAAGATTTAGATCCTAATGGTAAAGCACTAGTTAACGATTGGGAAATATCTCAAGTAGAAAGATTAATAGATTATTTAGATGTTGTTAAAACACCTCATCAACAAACAGCGGAAACAGAAAAGTTATATAACGATTTTGTTAATTTTTATGCACAGTATGATATACGGAGAGGCAAAAATTTTAAAGAAACATTTACACAAGATTTTGTAGACTTCTTTAACAGTATCAAACCCTCACTTGTGATTCCCACCGTTCAACAAGTTCTGGATAATTCAGATGAACTTGAGGTATTAGACAAATACCAATCAGGAGCAGAACTAGATGACTTTAAGAAAGGTGGCGGGTATATAAGTGAGGAGCTGAAAAATGGCTGATCTTATAAACAAAAACTTTATTTGGAATAAGTTAGCTGAACAGGACGAAGCTGCTAAGTGGCAAGAAAAATATATGATCCGTATGGATCTTAGTCCTAAAGATTTTAAGAAACAATTTTTAGATCCTATTAGTGGTTCATTTTGTATGGCAAAATGGATGGAAGCTACTATGTGGTTGTACTTAGGAGAAACTGCTAGCTGTCATCATAATCCTACACATAAAATAGATCTAGATCCTAACGATCCTAAAACCCTACACAATACTCCTCAAAAAATACACGAAAGACATCGCATGTTAAAAGGAGAAAAACCTGACGGGTGTTCTTATTGTTGGAATGCTGAGAAGTTTGATCAAACAAGTGATAGGATGATTAAATCTAGAACATACAACTCTCATCTTATTGCATCCGATATACCAGATGTTGTTATACCTCAAAGACTAGAAATAGCATTTAGTAGAACATGTAACCTTGCTTGTGCATATTGTGGGCCTAAATTTAGTAACACATGGGCAAAAGATATTAAAAAGAATGGTCCATACAATATAGTAGGCAACAATAGATTTGAAGATGACTTTAAAGACAAAGTAATTAAGGAAGAAGATAATCCATACATACAAGCGTTTTTTGATTGGTGGCCAGAATTAAAAAAAGAACTTATTGTTATGAGATTTACAGGTGGCGAACCACTACTACATATCAAGTTCTGGGAGTTTTTAGATTTAATTGAAGATGACTTTGAATATAAAGGTAAGTTAATTGTAAACTCCAACATGATACACCACAAAGGACAAGTAGAAAAATTTATAGCCAAAACAAAATGGATTTGGGCTAACAAATGGAATCCACCTGGTAGAGATGCTAATGGTGTTGAGATACATACAAGCTGTGAAAGTAGTATGGAACAGGCAGAGTTTATTAGAGATGGTTTTGAGGCAGACAAGTGGTATAAGAATGTTAGAACAGTTTTAGAAACAAGTGATATAACCTTAACTATTACAACTGCCATCAGTAACGCCACAGTTTGGTCTTATATTGATTATTTAAGAATGGTACAATCATTAAGAAAAGAATTTGGGCAAGCAAGAATAAACTTAAATGCTAATAGAGTTTACCACCCAGAGTTTTATCAAATACAATTAATACCTAAAGAATATAGAATAGAGTTAGCAGATGAAATAGAGTATTGTATGAAAAATGAATTTAATCTATTACATGACGAACACTCTGCTATACAAATATGGAACTTAGTAGATTTTCTTAGAAACTCAGAGTGGAATAAAATGAACCACGATATAGGAATCGTTGAAAAGGATATGATACAGTTCTTTGATCAATATAAACTTAGAAGAAACAAAACTAATGAAGGATTAGATGTTAGGTATATTGAGTGGATGGACAACACTAGAAATAAATATTGGCCGGGTAGGATAGCATGAAACTTCCTCCGTTAATAGTAGTAGGCGATCCTTACGAAAAGAAACATTTAGATTATCCTGAAAATCTTTGTCTAATACCTTGGACAGGTTTCAGTAATAATCCTAATGGTACAGTTCGCCCATGTTGCTTATATGGAGAAAATATTAAAAACGAATCGGGCGAAGAGATGTATGTCCAACAAAATACATTAAAAGAAATATTTGGTAGTAAGTATATGAAGGACTTACGAGAAGAATTTAGACAAAACAAAAAACCAGACTTATGTAAGACATGTTGGGTAGATGAGGAGAACAACAGAAAGAGCAAAAGATTAACATACAACAATGAAGTATATGAGTCTTTAAAGGAAGTAGATATTAATTGGAGAGAAGAACCAGGCATTCCATTTGAATATCAAATGATTATTAGTAATTCTTGTAATTTAAAATGTCGTTCGTGTACACCTAGTCATAGTTCACAATGGATGTTAGAACATAACAAGTATCATGATAATCCTGGTTATGATTTGCCTCATGGACAAGCAGGAGATGAAGAAGGTATATTGTGGAAGGACAGACATACTTGGTATCCTAAATTAAAAAGATTAGAAGTAGTGGGCGGAGAACCTATGTATATTAAACAATGGCATCAAATGTTTGATGAGTTAATACAGTTAGGTTATGCAAAAGATATTGTTTTAGATATGAGTACAAATGCCAATATAATATTAAAAGATAAAATAATTTATTGGGCAGAAAATTTTAAAAGAGTAGGTATAGGTCTTAGTATAGACGGAACAGAAAAATCATATGACTATATGAGAAAGTTAGGTGATTGGAATACAGTACTTAAGAACATGAAAGTATATCATGAACTAGCGACACATTATAAGGAACAAGATATAGAATTACATAAAACATTAGAGTCAACTGGTTGTAAGTTAAATGTTCAAGTCTCTTTTACACTAAGTTGGCTCAATGCTTTAGAATTACCTAAGATGCATAAGTTAGTAGAAGAAGAATATCCTAACTTTAAAATATGGAATAACTTAGTACATTTTCCTGATTGGATGTCATTAAGATATGCACCACAGGATATGAAAGATTATATTTCATCTGTATGGGACAAAAGAGATTGGAAAGAATATGAAAGCGATATACAAGGCATGCGAGACTTTATGGCACAACCTACAGTAGATGAAGAAACATTTAAATACTTTTATTCTAAAAACATGTATCTAGACAATCACAGAAAGGAAAACTTTTTAGATGTTGTACCCGAGTACACAAAATTTCTAGAAAGATATATAAGCGATAAATACAAAGAAGAGCCGTATGGCCCAACAAATTCAATTCCAATGGTACTAATAGATGAGTAGCAATATATTTTATACACTAGTCTTTGATAAGGGTTCAAGAATTATCTATGAGGTTGACGATACACCTATTGCTAAAAAATGGTTAGACGCCATTACTGCAACATTCAATTCAAAATTTAAATGCTATCCTACAGGCTGGTGGGCTCACCCAGATTATGATGAAGATCTGTTTTTAAAAACCTGGGATAATATGTACAAAGATGTTGGTATGTGGAATAGAAGTGAACTAATAGAATTAAAACCAATCAAACAACAAGACGATCCTAATTATAAAAAAGGCGATTATGTAAAATGGAAATTTTATGGGCACAAGTTTAGAGAGATTCCATGGCAAAGACCTGAAAAGTTTTTTATAGATATGCCTAAGAAGTGTCCCGCTCACAAAACAGATAAGTCTAAAGCAAAATTACAAGCATTGCTAAATAGATTGCATGAAAGATTTCATGAAATAACAGAAGAGATGGAGGCTTATGTAAAGCCTAATAGAGTATTACTCAAAAGCGGTCCTTTACGACGATTAAATATAGACATTCATACATTAGAACATATGATTAATAATAAAAAGGGCAATCCAGATTGGACTTTAAGTACTAATTGCTGTTTCTATCTTACTGGACCTACAAAGTGGGATCACACCTTAATTCCTTTGACAGAAGAAGATTACAAAGGATTTAACTATGCTTCAAGCCATGGTGATATGATTATAGGATATCATACTGTAGGAAAGAACCTACATCATTGTTGGAAAGATAATGATATAGAACTAATAAAGAGAGGACTTGTAAGACCTCAGAGAAATATTGCAACAGAAGTAATTTGTATTTTTCATTCAGGAACGATACCCAATAAAGCAGGCAACATGAATAATGAAATTCAGAAAATGTGGGATTGGGTTATAGAAAATAACTTACAAGAATATGTTGACATGAACGATATAGCACACTCTGCTAACTATCCACCTCGAGTAGCGCATTTACTTAATGATGTGTCAATGGAAGAAATAGCCACTATATATGCCAATGAAAGAATAAAACATGTTGAGTTAGTAGATCAAAATACAATGTTGAAATGGAAATCAGATGATTACAGAGATTAAACCACTATACACAAAAGAGGAATGGGAGGTAATACAAGAGAATGATACCTATTGCCCTGCCTTGTTTACATCTTTGTATCTAAATCCTCAAAATAGAATGAGTAGCTGCTGTGTTATGGACGAGCAAGACACAAATAAATTACCTTATATTGAAGACAACTCTCAAAGTATTGCACAACTATTAAATCAAGACTACTTTAAACAAGTTAGAAAAGATTCTTTAAATGGAATAAAGAATGAGGCATGTAAGCATTGTTGGAGACAACAAGAAAACACACCTGGAAAAGAATATAGATATGGCTTTGTACAAAAATCTCGTGAGTTTGAAACAAGCGAACTTATAAGACAAAGTATTAGAGAGGATATGTCTGTTGATTATACTATCGCTCCTATTGAACACATGGATGTTAGGTTCAGCACTCTATGTAATTTAAGATGTAGATCATGTAGTGGTTCATTTAGTAGTCAGTGGTATAAAGAAGAATTACAATTAAATGAGCTACACCACAAACCAACGCCAAAAGAAATTTGGAGTGATCCCAAAAATTGGACACACGGACAACCTTATATGCCTCGTGATCATGTATTATCAGTTGATTCCTTAAAGCCTCATTTACCACATGTTAAAAGATTATATTTTGCTGGTGGTGAGCCCACCATGATGAAAGAACATTATGAGATATTACAATTCTTAATAGACAACAATAGAACAGATGTTTCACTTACATATAACATAAACTTTTCTCAACTTACATCTGGAAAATATGATGTAATAGAATATTGGAAAAGATTTCCTCATATACAAATAGGAGCCAGTTTAGATGGCTCTCATGCAAAGGGAGAGTATATTAGAAAAGGAATTGTTTGGAGTGAAGTAGAAAAGAACATTCAACGATTAAGAAAAGAAACACCTCACATTGGTTTTTATATTAGCCCTACAACTGGTATTATGAATGCTTATAATATTGTAGAGTTTCATAGGGAATGGGTTGAAAAAGGATATATACTTGTAGACGAATTTATGATAAACATATTATATGGGCCAGATCATTACAACATTAGAAACTTACCTCCTCAACATAAAGAAAGGCTTACAAAGATATATGATGAACATATAGCATGGATACAAAATTGGAGAAACACAAATGAAATATCTGTTCCTACTATGCGACACAAAGCAGATAAACGAGCTGCTTATGGAAAGTCAGATGGAGACTTCGAGAACTTAAAAAACTTTATGAACAACTCGCCAGCACATGAGGAATGGGATAGATTATATTGGAAACATTTTTGGTTAGATAAAAGTAGAGATGAAGATTATTTTGAAGTGTTCCCGGAGTATAAAGATTTGGAATATATAAGAGGCTTGGGTTGTAAGAGTTTTCATGGTATGCAAGAAACTATGGAAGAGGTATACTTTGATCAAGTTATAAGATTGTCTAGAGGACTAACTCGTTCTCGAACAGGTGACAATGAAATATTTGGTTTGATGACAGAAGAGTCAGCAAAAGCTCAAAGGGTTATTGCAAGTGGAGGCTAAGTATATTCAACAAATGGGTGTCAGCCCTTTGTGGGAAATTCAAGGATGGGATTTGCCAGATGCAGACTTTACACCAGACAAACCTCATGAACATTCAGACGGTCTAGCCCTTACACCACTAAGAGTAGAAATGTTAAAACCTTATCCTGAAGATTGGACTGAACAATGGAATAAAAATATTTCTGAATTAAATGACATTGTACAAAAAACAGACAAACTATTAATAGACCAAATGTGGAAAAACTGGTGGGATAATTTTAGTATACCTACAGACAACGCACTAGTAATAAATGATAAAGAAGGAATGAACATGGGTTATCATATAGATAACAGAGCTATATTAGGTGTACTATTAATTAACTTACAAGACAATCAAGACAGTACAATATTCATGGACGATTATAAAGCTCCTACAAGTAAAGGAACAGGCTTTTTTATGCTAAATAACAATCAAAAACATAAAATAATCGTAACAAAAGATAGATTATTAGTGTACCAGACCCTTACGGTATCTAGTATGTTTACCAATAATCATGGTTGAACATAGATTGCATATAAATAAAAATAAGATGGCTAAGGTAATTAAATTTCCGAAAAAGGAACCTGTACCGAAAGTAATAAAAGGTTATAGGATGTCATTCTATACAGATGACGAAATAGACTTGGCTGTCTTGTGTTTGAACACATACGGTTGGAAAGAAATAGGGCATACTAGAAAAACACTAGCTCAGGTTGATCCACTATACATCAAAGATTGTTTAATAAGAGGCTACAACTCAGACCTATTCTCTCTACCTGCCAGGAAGCTTATAAATAAAATTATAGACGGAATGGAAGAAATAGCCGTACCTGTAACAAATTAGGAAAACAAATACATTATGCCAATATACAGTTTCGAGAATGAAAAGGGAGAGGTTTGGGACGAAATGATGACATGGTCAAATCGTTGTAAGTTCCTCGAGGAAAATCCTAATATCAGATCAATCATAACAAAACCACCAGGACTTGTAGGCAGTACTGGCGATAGAACAAAAACTGATAGCGGTTTTAAAGAAGTTTTATCAAGAGTAGCTGAATCCAATCCTTACTCACCTATGGCAGATGACTATGGTAAAAAAGATGCTAAATCTGTAAAGGTTAGAAATGTCGTTAAAGATGTTAAGAAGAGAGTAGGTAACCTGATGGCAGAATCAAAACCAGATAACATATAGGAGGACTTATAGAAAATATTATATCATGTTAGGGCTACCATCGTAGCGTAGATTTATAACTAACAGGAGAACAATTAATGACTAGAAGAAATCTTCAACTAGTACAAGACAACAAACAAAAAGGCAGGCGATCAACGCCACTCAAAATACAACCACAGGATCTCGCAAGATTCGATCCAATTACAAATACTCAAAATTTATTCTGGCAAATGTACAAACGCAAAGATGCTTTGTTATTGCATGGCTCTGCTGGAACGGGTAAAACATTTATTGCTATGTACAAAGCAATGGAAGATGTAATTAATAGAGGTGGTCCGTATAATAAATTAATCATAATTCGTTCAGCAGTACCTTCCAGAGAAATAGGACACTTGCCAGGTGACTATGGAGAAAAGATAGATGTGTATTCAATACCCTATCAAAATATGATGGACGAGTTATTTCCTCAAAAGGAGAAACCATATGACAGACTGATGGAGCAAAAGAAATTATACTTTATGTGCACCTCGTTTGTTAGAGGTATCACACTTGACAACTCGGTAATAGTAGTTGACGAATGTCAGAATATGAATGACATGGAAATTAACTCTATTATGACCAGGGTTGGGCATCAATCAAAAATCATCTTTTGTGGTGATTTTAGACAAACAGACTTATATAAGAATAATGATAAGTCGGGAATGAAGAAGTTCATACAAATAGCGGAGAATATGCGATCGTTTGGAACAGTAGAATTTGGTCCTGAGGACATTGTTCGTTCAGAACTCGTAAAGGAGTACATCTTAGCAAGGGTAGAATACGAAGAAAAAAACGAATAAAGTGCTTGACTTTTGGTCCTAATGAGTGCATAATGTAAGCATGAAACAATTAGATAAAGCCATACAATTTGCTACAAAAGCACACGAAGGACAGACTAGAAAATACACTGGTGAGCCTTACATTGTACACCCATTAGCAGTAATGGAAATTGTTAAAACTGTAGAACATACAGAAGAAATGCTTATTGCAGCAGTTTTGCACGATACTGTCGAGGATTGTGATGTAACTTTGGACCAAATAGCGTTCAACTTTGGACATGTTGTAGCTGATTTAGTAGAGGAATTAACTGATGTATCTAAGCCTGAAGATGGCAACAGAGCCTTTAGAAAAGGGTTAGATAGAGAACATTCAGCACAAGCTTCTAGATCAGGACAGACTATAAAAATAGCCGATTTATTGGATAATACTAAGTCTATAACCGAACATGATGAACATTTTGCTAAAGTTTACATGAAAGAAAAGGCTTTATTGTTACAACTCCTTGATAAGGCTGATAAAATTCTTTTAGAAAAAGCACAGAAAAAGGTTGACAAATGGTTCAATTGAGTGCATAATGTATGTATATTAAATAAAAAAGTGAGGACTAAATAATATGAACGAAGAACTAAAAACCAAGATTGAGAAACTTTGTAAAGATCTCGAAACTACACATTTTCAAGAGTGGCCATCACTCAAAGATTATGGTGTTACTTATAAAGCAGGCCGTAAATTCTGTAAAATTATCATTACTGACGGTAATGGTGGCGACAGAAGTGTATGGGGTTTCATTAACTTAACACACGAAAAGTTCAACGAAGGCGATGTACTTAAAGCAGCAGGATGGGCTGCTCCAGCTCTTAACAGACCTAGAGGTAACCTACTTAGACAAGATTACAAAGTAGACCGTAGAGTACAATATGGTCCTGGATATATTTCAGGATATTCAGCAGGTGGAACAAGAGACGGAGGGCTAGTTTAATGGCACAACCAATTAACTTTGATCCTGTAGAAGAAATGACAGCAGCAGACTATGCTGCTGAGGCAGCTCATATGGAGCAAGAAGAGGCACAAGCAAAGGCAGAGGGCTGGTGCATACATTGTGGTTCAGATTTGGACGATTGCACTGGTTATAAATGTTGGATATAAGGAGAACTATTTGTTCAAGCATATTGATGTTGATATTGATCAACTAAAAAGAAAAAATACAGAAAACGGGCGTCGATATTTGACGCCTTCTGGTGCTTTGTACCCTTCTGTAACTACAATCCTATCTCATAAATCTAAGCCATATATTGATGCTTGGAAGAAAAGAATAGGATACGAAGCTGCAAATAAAATATCAACACAAGCAGCTAATCGTGGAACAACTATTCACAAATTGGTTGAACACCATCTCAATAATGAAGAACAAAAAGAACAAGATGGTTTACTGACATTAGATTTCAGTAACAAAGAAATGTATCTTAATATGAAAGATTTGTTATCTGATATAGATAATATCAGAGCCTTAGAAGCAACTCTATACTCAGATCATTTGCGCCTAGGAGGCCAAGCAGATTGTATTGCAGAATACAAAGGCAGACTTTCTGTTATAGATTTTAAAACTTCTAATAAAAAGAAAACAAGATCACAATGCTATAGTTATTTTATGCAGTGTTCTGCCTATGCCATTATGTTTGAAGAGAGAACAGGAATTCCTGTAGATCAATCTGTAATATTAATGACACAACAAGACGATGGTCCTGCTGTATTCACAGCGACAAGGGACGAGTTCGTTCCTAAACTTCTAGAAGCAAGGGACGATTACGAACTAGCACAACTTTAACGACATTTTCTGCTGTCAGATTTGTATAAATAAAACGGTGACGATAATAATGAATAATAATAATGTCACCGAGGAGTAAAAATGAAAAGAATAATAAGCGCGTTATTCTTATTTACTGCCGTAGGATGTGCTTCAGTAGCAACCGGTATAGACACAGCTAGAAATGTAGTAGCAACCACTGTCCAAACAGGCATGCAGGCAGGTGCCGACATGGTTGGAGCGGTAGCAGAAGATGTTTCTGATGTTGTAACAACAACTGCTAATGTAGCATCTGGTGTTGTAGATACTGTAACTGAAGAAGTACAGGATCAAGCAAAAGAGCTTGAAGTCAAAGAACCTGACTTTCCTACTAGTGAATTAAAAGAAGACTAAGCGCCACAACTCGGGGAGGGTGCATCGGGATACCGGTTGCCCTCCTTCTTTTTGCATACTATTTACACGATAAATACCTAAAAGTTATAAAAACATTATTATTAATGGCGTCAATGGTTATAAATAAAAGTGATTATATAAGATTCGCTTATATAATAGTATTAACAAAATTAATATAGGAGATGGTGTTATGACCACAGCTACTTTCGGCGAGGTAGCGAAGCTCATAGGAACCAATGTTGATAGACTAAGAGAAAACGACAAAGTTTGTCTATTCTGCGATGCGATTCAATTAGTAGCGATAATGATTGCTCCGTTACTTTTGCCAATAGGAATAATTTATGCAAGTATGCAAGGGGGTTTCTAGTGAACCAACTTAAGCACTTTAGTCTTGCACTCGTATACTTCTCACCTGTAATAGGGTTTGCGTATATGATACTGCAATTTTATAATTGGACCAGTTAATCTAACTCATAGATCGGAAAGGGCGTCTTTTAGGCGCCCTTTTTTGTACCTGAGCTTATATATAGTTATGTATTTAATGGAGATGGAAATGAAGCAGATCGTTGCTTTATTAATTGTAACAGGCTTTTTAGCAGGTTGTGGAGCTCAAGTATCTTTAACAGCTTCCGTACCAGAAGGTAAAGACCTAGATGTTACAATTAAAACCTCAGAAACACCGGGAAACTAATAACTCAACGGCAAGGCCCTTATGTTGAGTTTCCAACCGGGCAGTTAAAGTAGTATATGGTCCTATGGACTCTTGTAATCTACTCCCTACGAAAGTATAATAAATACTATTATGCGTAAGAAGAAACTTAAAATCCGTAATCCTGTAGCCCGTTATGCAAGACTGTTTAACAAGGCCACTGTCGTACCGGATAAAACTAAGTACAATCGAAAGAAGGATAAGAAAGTTTCTGAAGACCTAGATTAATAAAGGAGGAACCATATGCGTAAGTTATGGATAACATTACCAATATTATTATTTTTTGTAATGTGGGCCGAAACAATACAGGCCAGTAATGAAATAGAATGTCTAGCGGAGAATATATATCACGAAGCTAGAAGTGAATCAACAGCAGGTAGAATGGCTGTTGCACTTGTTACACTTAATAGAGTGAAGGATAAAAGATTTCCTGACACGATATGTGGTGTAGTTAAACAAACTAAATATTATCCTAGTGGAAGAATAGATCTTCACTCATGCCAATTCAGTTGGTATTGTGATGGGAAACCAGACACAATCAGAGACAAACAATGCTGGAAGGATATATTATTAATAGCAGAAGTTATGTACACTTATGAAACAGAAGATTTTACAGAAGGTTCATTGTGGTATCATAACACTAAAGTCAAACCTAAATGGTCTATGGTTTATACTAATACTGTTAGGATAGACAACCATATCTTTTATAAAGATGTTGACTAAAGCAATCAAAGGTTCTATAATACACACATGTTAACAGATTTACCACATGTAATAGTAACAGGCGGGTGCGGTTTTATAGGTTCGCATCTCACAAAGAGATTGCTCGAACAAGGTTTTAGTGTCACGGTAGTGGATGATAACAGAACAGGAAATGTATTCTATAATCATAACAGCGTAGAATATCATAAATGTGATGTTGCAGATTTTAATCCACATGCGAATTCTATAGAACCGCCTGTGGCAATATTCCATTTAGCAAACTCACCTAGAGTTAGAAGAGCTTTGGAGTACCCTACAGAAACTATTACTAATAACATTAATACAACCTGTGCAGTTGCAGATTGGGCTAGAGTATTTAATTGTAAATTATTTTTCTCTACATCTTCAAGTACACAATATAAAGAGTCACAAGGCAATCCGTATACATTTAGCAAGGTTGTATGTGAGTCCTTATTAGACATGTACAGACAACTATACAGCTTAGATTATGTATTGATGTTTTATTATAATGTTTATGGTCCTGGAGAGGCAGACTATGGAGAATATAGTACTGTCGTTAGAAAATTTAAAATGGATTATTTAGAAGGTAAACCTTTAACAATTTATGGCACAGGTAAGAAAGAAAGAGACTTTACCCATGTTGATGATGTTGTACAAGGAATACTTCAATTATTAGCAGACCCAGGTCTTCCTGCCGTAGCACATTTTGGAAGTGGTGATCCCAAATCAATCTCATCTATTGCAGATTGTTTTAATCACCCTATTGTACATACTTTTGATAGAAAAGGAGAAGCAGAGCGTACCTTCTGCGAGAGGCCTTATATCGAACCAACGCATAATGTACATAATTATATTAAACAATGGGTACAGGAGATTAAGAATGATGTCACCAAGAGTAGTAGTCGATAACACAATAGAAATGACAAAAGAAAAAGTAAGCGATATATTTCTAGTAACCAAGGAGTTTCATACTTCTACAGAGTTTTCTCAATATATAGAGAAGGTTGCTTTTAATACAAGATCGCAACACATGGATATTATTTGTGATTATTGTATTAAGAAAGATATTGAAATAGAAAGTGTGGGTAAATTCCTCACGACAAATTTAAAAGCTAAAATAAAAGAAGAAGCTTTAGATCTAAATTTACTGAAAGAAAAAAGGCAGGCAAAGTTACCGATATGAGAATATTTGTTTCTATAGCATCTTATCAAGACCCTATACTAAAATCAACAGTAGAGTCTTTATACAACAATGCTAAATTCAAAGACACTTTAACTATAGGAGTTTTTGATCAAACTTTAGATATACTAGAATTTGATCCTTGGATTCCTGTTAAATATATGACTTGTAATCCTGAGGATTCTTTAGGTTGTTGTTGGGCAAGGAGTAAAATACAAAAAGAGTTATTTACTGATGAAGATATCTTTATGCAAATTGACTCTCATACAATGTTCGATCCTAATTGGGACGAGTATTTACTTAAAGAATTAGCTAAAAGTAAAACATGGATACAGTCTCCAATATTATCAGGCTACCCTAGACCGTTTAGTGTAATAGAAACAAAAAACGCTTTTAATACAAACGAAGATTATGTATTTTTAAGAGGACTTTTTGAAGACGATCATACACATGTCATGACAGCTCATTCTTTTACTGAAGGATTATATACTCCTTTAATTGCTAAGGCTATACCTGGTAGAAAACAATTTAAAGGATTTTTCTTATCAGGAGGATTTATTTTTACAGAGTCCCAATGGGTTCATGATGTTCCTTACGATCCTGATATATTTTTTCTAGGTGAAGAACCTACACTATCATTAAGATCTTATACACATGGTTATGATATAATTCATATACCTGATACACCATTATATCATTGGTATAATGATAAAAACCAAGAAGTAAGAAGAGAATTATATTGGGACGGAAATAGAAATTCAGATAAGGTACAAATCTTAAATAAGAAAGGCCAAGAAAGAGTAGACTTTGTATTGTCAGGAAGTGATACAGGATTATATGGTTTAGGAACACAAAGAACAATACAAGAGTTTGGTTCATTTAGTGGCATAGATTATATTAATAAAACTTATGCACCTGATAAAGCATTATTTAATGTATATGAGAATACAGGCTGGGAAGAGGTATTGGAATAGTGGACGAAAAGTTTTTTGTAAATAAAGACTATGAGGCATACAATATATACCTTTCCATAAGAGCTCATTTTCATGGCAGAACAGGTAAAGGTTTTGATATCAAAAATTCTAATTACACAGCAAATATGCCTTTTGCTAAATATCAAGCAAAGTCTGCTATTGTAATTATGTTTAAAAAACTAACAGAGAAATTTCAAAGGCAAGAAGTAATAGATATTATTGTATCTAATTTTGCTAACGGAGATAAGTTTGGAGGACAGCCTTTTGATTCTAATGCAATTGATGTATATAAGGATTGGAAGTCTAGACAAAACTCTCAATCTTATATCTTTAAACAAGATTTGGAATCTATTCTAGAGAGAATGGATTCTGATAAAATAGAGGATGCAACGGTTGGTGACGGGCACCCTCTAATACTTAAGATGTTATTAGGTAAACTTATAACATTGGAAACCGTCGTTATATTAAATCGAGAATTGGACTTTATACAAGATTATGCTGATGATTTAATATTGAAAGATACATGTTTAACAATACAAAGGTATACACCATTTGTAGACAATAGTACCAAAAGACTGTATTTAAAACATCTAGATCTTATAAATAAAATTGCTAGGACTAGAAATAGTTCTAATACATTAAAAATATAACGCTATACAACGCAATACACAGGAGAAAATATGTCGTTTAATACACTATCAGAGCTTCGTAAAACACGAGGCAATTTCGATAACTTAATGAAGGAAGTCGAAAAAATCACAAGCCCTAAATCGAATTTTAATAAAGGAGATGACAGGGAATGGAAACCCACAGTAGATACAGCAGGAAACGGTTATGCCGTTATTAGATTCTTGCCCCTCTCTAAAGGAGCAGGAGATACTGATGTGCCTTGGGTTAGAATTTTCAACCATGGCTTTCAAGGCCCTGGCGGAAAATGGTATATTGAGAATTCTCTCACAACTCTAAACAAAGCAGATCCTGTTTCAGAATTAAACTCTGAACTATGGAACTCTGGTGTTGAGGCAAACAAAGAGATTGCTCGAAAACAAAAAAGACGCTTGAATTACTGGGCGAATATCTTGGTTGTTGAAGATCCTTCCAATCCTGAAAATGAAGGCAAAGTCTTTATTTACAAGTTTGGTAAAAAGATCTTTGATAAAATTAAAGATGTTATGCAACCAGAATTCCCTGATGTTACACCTATTCCTAATCCTTTTGATTTCTGGGATGGTGCTAACTTTAAACTAAAAATTAGACAAGTAGAAGGCTATCGTAATTATGATAAAAGTGAATTTGCTAGCCCTTCAGCAGTGTCTGACAATGACGAACAATTGGAAGCAATTTGGAATCAACAATATGACTTAGGTACACTTGTTGCTCCAGACCAATTCAAGTCTTACGAGGAACTAAAAAACAAACTAGACATGGTTCTAGGAGGTAAAAAGGTTCCTACAGCAGAAGCTATTTCTGCCGTAACTAATGATGCAGAAGACGATCAATTTATGGAAAAAGTGAAAAGCGTCGAGGCAGCAGCACCGGTATCAACTCCAGCGTCAACAGACGAGGAAGACGATACACTTAGTTACTTCAAATCTTTAGCTGAGGAGAAGTAATATAAACTTTACAATAGAGTTTGGGAGGCACCTTAGGGTGCCTTCTTTTTTACATAAATACTAATATGTTTGATATACCTTATTTACACATTAAAAACTTTGCTCCCGATCTTGTAGAGAGTTTAAACGAAGATATTTCTAAAGAATATGATAGAAGAATTGCTCTCCCTAATACAAGCAACATGTATAGAAAACTTTCTGTATATGATGAGAACGGAGTACATACAGCAAGAACAGGTAAATCCCATTTAAATTTTGAGAACATTACTAACGCTCCCGAGTTAGAAAATAGAATTAGACTTGAAGCTATTAATTATATGAAACAATTATGTGGCATGACTCCAATTCAAGAACAATTATTAGCTTCTTCTTGGGCTAACTATGGATGGTGGTCTTGTTTTCATAACAGCGATAGTTATGAATATCATGCACACAGTCAGTTCCAATTAGTTGCGACTTACTATGTACATAATGAAGCCGAACATTGTCCCATATCCTTTAAAAATCCTATGGGTGTTTTATTAGAAGGTTGGTGTCCTGGTGTCCCTACAAAAGAATTTGCTGAGGCAATAGAAACAGTTATTGAACCTCAGACAGGAGACTTAATGATATGGTTGCCATTTTTAGAACACTATGTAATGAATAAGCAAGCATACGACGCTTGGAGAGGTACTACAAAAAATGCTGAAAATACAGATAGACTATCTCAACAATCTGCTGTTACAGAATCTAATCATGAAGACTTTATAAATAGTATTGATTGTAGAAAGTCTATTACAATAGGCTATCAAAAGATTTCTCAACAGAACTTGAGATATTTACAGAAACAGGAAAACTAAAATGGACAGAGAAAAAATTTACGAAGAATTAAAAAGAGATGAAGGTTGTGTAATGGAGATATACAACGATCATTTAGGCTACGCAACATTTGGTATTGGACACTTAATTAAGATGAACGATCCTGAAATGGGAAAAGAATTAGGAACTCCAGTATCTGAAGAAAGAGTTAAAGAATGTTTTGATACAGATGTTGAAATTGCTATTGTAGAATGTGAGGCTCTATTTAAAGAAAATTGGGAATTATATCCTGGAACACTTAAAGAAGTTCTTGTTAATATGATGTTTAACTTGGGTCGTCCTAGACTTTCAAGATTTAAAAAGTTTATTGCAGCGATTAATGAAGGTGATTGGGAAATAGCAGCAATTGAAATGATGGATAGTAAATGGGCTGTACAAGTAGGACCTAGATCAGAAAGATTAAGAGATAGAGTTCTAGGACTTCATACAGAAAATGATATCAATGGTGTTGCAGCTATTGGTCTTTAAATCTGAACGCCTGTTCTATCGTTTCGTCTAACTAGTGTACTACTAGCATTTCTAACATTAGGAGAACTAACCGCTATTAGTGGTCTATCATCTACACCACCCGAAGCTGGAGGTGGAGGATTGTTACTTACAACTACCGGAGCAGGAGCTCCAGCCTCAGCATCAGCTACCATATTGTTCATATTGTCTACTGCCTGTGCAGTAGGAGGTGTGTTGGTTGTCATCGCCATCATTTGTTTTTGTGCCAATTGATCTTTAACTGCTTGCATATCTTCTTCACTTAGATCATCATCTTGTACGATTGCTTGTAACTCTCTTATAGACGCATCTCCTAATTTTGATTTATCTATTTCAGAATTTCCTAACCAATCTTTATCATACAAGCCACTATCTTTGGCAGAGTCAAAAGCTTTTTCTGTTTCTTCGCCTAACTTTTTACCTATCTCAGCTCTGTCAACACCAATAGCTTTTATTGCTTCATCGTTATTCATTAACGCTTTTACAATAGCAGCATTTTTAATAGCTTCTTTATCGTTGTCGGATACTTCATCACCTGCTTGTTCTAATAGTTCTGCTTCTATATCTTTTGCATCTTGTTTTATTTTACTAGCTAAATCAGAATCTTTTTCTGCAATTTGTTTCATTGCTTCTTCAGCTTGTGCGTTAGACTCTGCTAATTCACCTGGATCTACATCAATAGCATCTGCTATTTTGCCACCAGCTTTTTTACCTGCCCAACTACCGGCAAAGTAACCAATAGCTCCACCAATTAATCCACCAATTGCTGTTCCTACAATAGGAACAACAGAGCCAATTGCCGCACCAGCAGCTGCTCCTGCTATAGCTCCTCCTGCTCCACCTGCACCTTCTCCTACTGCTTCTGCTTTTGCTTTTTGTTCTTCTTCTGCATTTAACTCACCGGCGTCTGCCATTCTCTCTGCCTCTTTGGAACCACTGACAGCAGTATAGACTCCCATTCCAACTGCAAGTGCTGCTCCGCCTACCTTAGTAGCTAAGCCCATCTTGCCTCTCATCATTCCCTTGCCTTTAACTTTGCCTTTTTTATTCTTTCCTTTATTCTTTCCTTTGTTCTTACGACGCATGAACATATCCATCATGCCACCGCCACCTTCTTCTTCTCCACCAGCAGTTTCTGCTAATAAGTCTCTGATTTCTATTAAGGTTTCTAATTGTTTCTCTTGTACAGACTCTGTGTCTTGTCCTGTTCTTTTATCTACTTTAGCTTTAGCTGCTGCTTTACTAGGACTTGGCTTAGCTGCTGCTGGTTCATCACTAGCAGCGGCTACACTTTCAGTTGCTTCTGATACTTGAGCAGCTTGTTGGCCGACTTCAGGTATCCATTTTTCTCGCCACTGTTCTTTCTTATGTCTTTCTTTTCCGACTAGTCCAAGGCCTTCATCGCCCATCATTCTGCCTTGAGCTTCATTTTGAGACTGTACTTCTTTTGCTCTTCTGGCAGCTTCTTTAGGTTCGTTATCACTTTGGAAAGCTGATAGTTTAGCTAATGAAAACTTACCACCTGTGTCTGCACTACCAAATAATCTATCTGCAGAGAAGGCCTGCTTCATGCCAGCTCCAGAAAATAGTTTTGTGCCTTGATTAACACCAAATATATTTTCTTTTAAACTTGCTCCTATGTTACTGCCTAAGCCTCCTTTAGACATTTTAGAAACACTATCAAGCTCAAGCATCTTAGACATATCTGCACCGCCAGATAGTTTAAGTTTTTCTACTTGTTCTTGTACTTGTTTTCTTCCTACACCTTCTTTACCTGCTTGTGCATCTTTTAATATTTTTGCTAGATCTGCTAAGTCTGTTTTAGCTTCTAAGTTATTATCTATTGCATTTTGTAACTGACCAGCATTAGCACCTATATTCTGTGCTAATATGCCAGAAGCTTTTGATGCCTTAAATTGTTCTCTGTTTCTTGTTGTTCCTACAACACCTTGTGATATTCTAATATCTTCTGCAAGAGCTTTTACAGGATCTGTTGCTGTATATTTTCCATCTTCGTCTTTAAACTTTGCTGTGCCTGTACTATAATTTCCTGCTCTTTCTAAATTTTTACCGCCTATTCTAAGAGTCTCTCCCTCCTTCATTCTGAGAGCGCCTTTGTCTAACTCATCTACACTAATTTTTTTCTTGTTTAAACTTTTATTTGTTGTCTTTACATCATCAGATAAACCATGTATATCTGCAACACCACTTTCTCTAAGTGTTGCTTTCTCATCTCTAACTCTTTGATTTGCATAGTCCTGGTCCGACATACCATAGCCGGCTCTTTTATCTTTTGTATCTAATTTCTTCTTATCAGGACCTATTGTTGTTTGATCTGCTTTGGATATATCTGCCTGATTCTTTTTAATGACTTTTGTGTTCTCTTCTACAGCCTTATTTAAAGTGTTACCGCCACCACCTTTGCCACCTAATGAACCTTCTAAACTATTAAGCTGTTGAATAATAATTTTATTTTGCTCTAGTATAATTTCACGAGCATCCTTGGCGCCTTTGTTATGTTTTTTCTGGAGCGCCAGTCCTTTGTTCTGGTTGTCTATACCTTTAAGAACTTTGGCGCTGTCATCTCTTCCTTTTGCAAAGTCAAAAGCTTCTTTGGCAATTTGGATCTTGTTAAAGGTTTTATTCTTCTCAGCGTCATCTTTTAAATCTTTTGTGTTCTCTTCTACTTGGTCGTGCCGTTCATGTAGGGCTTTTGATAGCTCCTGAAGGTCTTTTGAATCAGCTAAATCGTTCGAAGGATTCTTAGAATTAGATTCTTTAATTTCCTTAATTAACTCTCTTAGTTCTTTATCGGTGGCCATTTTTTATTTCCATTTGTTAGCTTCTTTTCTTTCCTTAGCTTTTTCAGCCTTCTGCTGCAAATGTTGTATAAGCATGTTGACATATACTTCCCTTTCCCAAGGCACCATGTTTTCAAGTTCTGTCAGACTATATTGGTGCTCTTGCATTAACAAAAAGTTCGTCTTGTAAAAATTCCCAAGACGCTCCTGAGAAAGGACTAGGCGAAAAAATGTTCGTATCCGTTGATACTAATCGTCTGGTCTGTCTCGCAATGGGGACAAGTATATTCAACTTTATGCTCTACATACGGCATAGTTTGAAAAAACTCCCTCATCTGTTCTAATGCACTAACTGGAAGATCACCCATAAAGTCTGTAAGTTCTTCTTCACTTACATCTTTTATAAAAGTTTCTTCTTCTTCAGTTACAATAGAAACTATACATTTAGCAACGACATCAATATCTGTCATGCCCTCTAAATCTGCTACATCTAAAGCAGATGGATATTTCATACGAACAATAAAATTATCTCCAATTTTAATATTTGTATCAGGTAAGTTATCCAAACCTTTTGCTCTTAAATTTTCAAGCTCTAAATCATATGTGATTGACTTTTCACATTCACCACATACTAAGGTAAACTCTTGTGTTTCACCTACTGACTTTTCTCTAATTCTTACAAATAGATCTTGCATGTCAAACATTGTCATGTCTTCAGGCATAGCTCCCATTGTACAATTAGAAACAATTTGGTGACAAGCATTTACCATGCCTTTGTAATCACCTTCTTCACTAGCCAACATTAGAATCTTTTCTTCCTTCACTAGAAAAGGTCTATATTTAATAGTCTCTCCTGTTGATGGGAGAAGTGTTTCATACATTGGCGTATCTAATCTTGGTAACATAATTTTCTCCTATAATATATTATCCGAATGGACTTTCTTTTCCTAATCTTACATCTATACCAGGAGCACCAACAACATCCGTTGACTCCCAATATGCTGAAGATATAATAAGTGTAGTCCTTACCACACTAGTGGTTCCCATTGATAAGGGCTGTAAGTTCAAAACCTTTGGTGTACATTCATGCAGTGTCCATTGCTTATTAACAAGTTCTTGGTCTAACGGACCTGCAGCACCGGATCTTACAGCCGCTTCATTAGCTTTATTTCCTAATGAAATTGCTTTAATTTGTATCTCTGCAGATATGTCATCTAAATATGCAACTTGTTTTCCTGTAGTATCTACACAAGCGGCAATCCAAGACTCAAAAACAGATCTAAGTCCCCAATTTTCATCAGTTAAAAATGTCATGTTTATTTCTTGTCCTAAGAAACCTACATTAGTATTTCTATAAAACTTCCATGGACCTAAATTAATTTCTTTATTTTCTACAGCCATACCTGGAATTTGAACTTCCTCACAAAACAATTCTATATCCCTAGCAATTTCTCTATCTATTGCTTGCCCTTCCATAACTTTTTCAGGTATTGTCATACTAACTTCAAATCTCTCTGAACGCTGTAACGGTCTTTTCTTTAATTCCTGTCTAAACTGAAATAAACTTCCTATTGCCTTATCTGCCATTTACGCTTCCTCTTTTTCTTTTCTCTGGTCTTGCCAAAGTATTTTTATATACTGTTCTTTCCGAAGCCCCAACAAAGTTTTGTACGGGTAAATATACTGCGGTGTTCCAATGTTTATAATTTACTTCAATCATTTGTCCTGTTATATGGCCTGTTAAATATTTTTTAACACTACCTCTAACTTCTGGAAACCTACTAAAATTTTTAATCATCGCCCAGCTACTTTTTAATGTAGCTTCTTGTTGATCCATATCTCTATCCCACGGCATTTTAGCTCTTGTTAATCTATCTAAAAGTTCTGCTCTAGCTTGTACAGGTAAATAATGAAAATTAATTCCACTAAAACCTTGTGCTGTAGGTTCTGCAATTACTACAAGAGGAACAGTATCATAATAAGGTAAGTCTGCTTTTCCTTTAGGATCGTAACTAAACATATACATTTTACCTACTTCTAATCGTCTAGCTACTTTGCCTAAATCAGACTCTCTTGCCTCTTGAAATGTATTAATAGTTCTTGCATATTTTCTTATAGCACTGACATACCACTGATGTGATCTTTCCTGCTTATTAGCAGCATCTCTTATGTCTTGCATGGGCGTGTTCATATTAGTATTTATACTAGATACCCAATTCTTTTTCAGTTACTATCTTAAATTCCATACCCTGAGATTTACAAAAATCTATTGCAGATTTCCACTTCGCCTCATTAACACCGTATTGTGCTATCTCTTGTAAGTATTTTCTTGTCTTTCTTTTACCTGGCTTAGGGGGTTTTGTAAACCTTTCTGGTTTTACTTCTATTAAATATTTCTTAACTCCGTCTTGTTCTTTAACCTCTATATAAAAATCTACGAAGTATCTGTGTACTTTATTGTCCATTGGACTACGATAAGGGATAGCAATCTCTTCTGAAACCCAACCTTGTATTGAACTATTCTTATCACACCAGTTCATAAACTTCAATTCGTAGGAAGATCTATAAGTAATAGAGTTAAAATCTCCTAAATACTTAGCCGGATTTTTAGGAATAAACTTTCCTTTGTATATTTCTTTCGCGTAAACCATATAAATAACACTATAATACCTAGTATTTATAGAGGCGAATAAATGGCAACAACATATTACCCGCAAGAACTTGGCACAGACTCAATGCCTAATGCTATTAGATTCTATATTAACGAAAGATCTACATATGCACCAGCAGCAGCACAGAAAGAGGCAGGCGGAGAAGAACATACGAAAGCACAAAATGCTTTATCTAAAGATTACACAGATCAAAATAGAGCAAAAGAAGATCAATATACAAGAGCATTAACAAGTGGTGCAGCACTATCAGCAACACTAGGTATGGTAGCAGGTGGTACAAAAGCATTAACAGGTGAGGGTGCCACTATGTTGGGTAAGTCTCTTATAACAGGTGGAACAGCAGTAGTAGCAGGTGCCGCAGCCTCACAAATGGCAACGGAATCAGAAACTATAAGACTTATAGACGACATTGCTCTTTATGTTCCTCAATCTTTTATAGCGGCATACGCAGCTAATTGGGACGAAGTAGATACAGGTGTTGCAGGAGCATATTTAGGAGCAGGAAATAAAAGTTTAACAGACTTATCAGGCACAGGAGAATTTGTAGCCAGAGGATTAGTTTCAACAGCAGCAGCATTGCCACAAGCTCTAGGAGCACAGATGGATTTAGGGGCAGTACTAGAGGCTTCAAGTAAGAAAGTTAACAATCCATACAAGGAACAATTATTTAAATCAATGGGATTTAGGCAGTTCTCATTTAGTTATACATTCTCTCCTAGAAATAAAACAGAACAAAATCAAGTAGAAGAATTAATTAGAAAGTTTAGATTACACATGCACCCAGCTAAAGCACCTGGAGATTTATTTTTAATTTATCCAGCAGAGTTTAGTCTTGTGTTTGAAACTTTAGTAGATGGTAAGATGCAGAAAAATGAGCACTTACCAGCAATTTCATCATGTGCATTAAAAAATTGTAAAATAGTATATGGTGCCGACGGAGGGTTTAATACATTCAGAGATTCGGGTGGTGCCGCAACAGAAATTACTATGGAATTACAATTTGTAGAACTAGAAGCACTAACAAAAGATCGTATTGAGGCAGGACTATAATGTATTTCAGAGCTTTACCTAAAATGATTTATCCTTGGAAGGATGGTAATAAAAAACAAAGACAAATAATTGTACCTGATATTTTTAGAAGAGTACATGTAGATAAGTTTTTTAGAAACAAATTAAACCTTGTTGCAATGTATGTTAACGACGGAGAGACTCCTGAGAAAGTTGCATATGATTATTATGGTTCTACAAAGTATCATTGGATTGTATTGTTATCTAATAATATCGTTAATGTTGGAGAAGAGTGGCCTAGAGGACAAAGAGATTTAAATAACTATATTAAAGATAAGTATGGTTCAGCAAATTCTACAGATGTACATCATTATGTAGAAACTGATAATAAATCTATTATTGTAGATTGGGATGCAACAAGATTATCTAATGCAGAAATAGAACCTGTTACAAATACAGAATATGAAGATGATTTAAACGAAAAGAAAAGACAAATATTTGTCTTAGATAAAATATTTTTAAAGGATATAGTAGCACAATATAAGAAATTGGTGAAGTAACATATCATGGCAGACATTAAGTCAGAAGAAAATTTACAACAGCCCGGACAACTTATTGTAGATGAGCTGTTTCTAACTACACAAACATTAGAAGATATCGATATTACAAACATGTATATTGAACTTAATATATATGAAGATGTTTGGAACCCTCACATACATGGATCAATATTAATTAAAGATGCTATTAATTTGATAGGCTCTTCACCTATAGGTGCAGGAGAGCTTATTACAATGAAACTTAGAACCGCTACATACGAAGACGAACCAGGTAATGTTATTGATAAATCTTTTCAAATTTATTCTATTAATAACAGATCATTAAACACAGATAGAGAACAAACATATGAACTAGGCTTTATGTCTATTGAAGGATTAACAGACGCATCTGCTCCAATATCTAAAAGATTCTCAGGCAATACAGCAGATCTTGTTAATCAAATTTATACAGATTATATGCAAGAATATCGTAGACCTGTAGAAGCAAAAGAACTTGCTACTTTAGTTATTGGTGATACACCACATGCTTCTAATGTAAATTATATATCTAACTATTGGACACCCTCTCAAAATTTACAATATATTTCAAAATACGCACAAGGCAATGAACACATAGGTTCAGACTTTGTATTTTATGAAAGTAATAAATCTTTTTATTTTACTTCTATACAAAAGTTAATAGCAGCACAAAAAGAATCTTTATTTGAGGAATATGTTTATTCCCAACCAGGACTTGAAGTACCTCATAGGGAAGGTGGAGAAACTTTTGTAGGTGTTAACCTAGGAAAGAAACATTGTCAGATAGAAGATATTAAAATACCTAGAACTATTGATACACTAGACGGAGTAGATAGTGGTTATTATGCTCAGTCTATAAGAGCGTACGATATGTTTACAAAAGAAAGAACAGAAAAATATATAGATGTAAGAGATGACTTTGGAAATTTTGTTCATACAGACGATGGTATACCAATACCCTCAGGAACTCCAAGAAGTCCTTACTCACAAATGGGAATTAAATTATTAAATAGTTTTGCATATGGTGCTGTACCAATGGGTATTCCTGGAGGTAAATTAAAAGCAGCCAATGATGCCGTTGTAAGTAATAGTTTATTTAGAGCAAACTATTTTAATTCATTTAAAGATTACACATTTGAAATAACAGTTCCAGGTAGAACAGATATTGAAGTAGGAAAATTAATAAAAATGGTATATCCTAAACCTGTAGACAAACCTTCAGATGCAACTTATGATGACATTGTAGAACCTATACTTACAGGATCTTATTTAATTACAGCTATACGACACAAAGTAGACCCTGTTGGTTATGTTATGTTAATGGAAATTGTTAAAAATGGACTTGCAGAAAGTATTGGAGACCCAGACGACGGAGTGAATGATGACATCAAATAATAAAAATTATGGTAAATTAAATATACCCGATTGGATATGGTGGGTAGGAGTTATTGAGTCTAGAGCAGACATTACACAGACAGGTAGATACAAAGTTAGAATAATGGGTTACCATACAGGTAATAAAGAAACATTACCTACAAAAGATCTTCCTTATGCTACTGTTATTAACTCTCCTACAAACGCATCCACATCAGGCATTATGGAAACACCTAACTTGTTACCAGGATCAACTGTTATAGGATTCTTTGCTGACGGTGACGAAGGACAAATGCCTGTTATAATAGGTTCACTGGCAGGAATGCCTCAACCTAAAAATGAAGAATTGCCAAGTGAAGATGGTTTCAACGATCCTACTAAAACATATCCTAGAGGCGGTTTTGATGAAGAGGCACCAAAAGGTTTTGGTGGAGTAGGCGAGCCCGACTTACCAAGACTTGCAAGAGATGAAAAAGCAGAAACACATTACTCTTTACTTACAAAGAGAGAAGAAAGAGTTACAGAAATAAGAACAGCTAAAGCTCCTGATATGACAGGACAAATAGATCCAGTAGAAGACAAGGATTACGAAGGTAAACAATGGGAAGAGCCTTATGCCAGAGCTAAAGGCCCATACAAAACATTTGAAATGGAAGAGTTTACACCAAAGTATTGGGACGCACTTGCAGATATGAAAAGTGGTGGAACAGGAATTCCAACAGAGCCTGGAACATATACATCTATGTATCCTTTCAATCAGGTTAGAGAAACAGAAAGTGGTTTTGTACAAGAAATAGACAATACACCAAGCAATGAAAGATATGCTTTCTATCATCCTATAGGAAACTTTGAAGAAGTACAAGCAGACGGAACAAGAATAAACAAAATAAAAGGCTCTGATTATGAAATTATTGCAGAGGATAAAAATGTAGTTATTAAAGGTTCTTGTAATGTTACAATTATGGGCGACTCTAAAATACTTGTTCAAGGAGATAAGTATGAAGAAATAGAAGGAGATCATTATGTTACAATACATGGTTCCAGGCATACAGCAATAACAGGAAATGACATAAGAAAAGTTAGTACTGATGTTAATGATTTGATTGGCGGTGAGAGATCAGCTCGTGTAAGTCTAAATGACGCACAAACAATAGTAGGTAATCAAGGAATAACTGTAACAGGTTCTTTAACAGAATCAGTAACAAAACAAGTTACAGAAACATATAGTGCAGGACATAATACAACGGTATCAAGAAATAGAGTACAACAAGTTGGTGGTGTTTTAAGAAACGCATCTGGTAGTAACATGTTAATGTTAACAGGCGGTGAAGGACACTTTAAATCTAAAGAAAAAATGGAACTTGAAACTAGTGATACACAATTATTAAAATCTACAAATCAACAAACATTAGAAGCAGATAACACAGACATCAAACAAGATGTAGATATAACAGGAACAAGCACGGCAACCGTAGATCATTTATCTAATGGTAAGTCAGGCTTTGGCCATACACATACAATAAGCGGAGGTAGTTCGGCAGGAACAACCTCAGCCCCAGATTAATAGGAGGACAAAATGAGTTGCGGACCAAGTGAAGCAATGAAGGCAGCAGCAGCACAAGTAGATGCTTTAAATGCCAAAATAGACGCAGCAATAATGGACATACCAGGTATGGACGAACTTGCTAATTTAAAGGAAAATGCTGAGTCGGCAGCACAAGGCTTAATGGATAAATTAAGCGCTGCCATACCTAGTATTAATTTTCCAACCTTGCCTAATAGTGCTAAATCCTTGCAAGATGAAATGAAAGAAGTTGCAGCTTTAATTGCCTTAGGAGCTTTAGCATTACCACAATTAAAAGACCAGTTAGATTATATGAAAGACAAATATTCTGGTGTTGATGTGGATATTGAAAACCTAGCAGACTTGTTAAGAACAGGAGCTATGGATTTAGATAATTTATGTAAGTTAGTTCCTAATATTCAAAAACAAGGTGTTAAGGTAGAAGTTAAGGCAACTCCTACATCTATTCCAGACATAGACCCTGTAGCGATAATTAGGGGAGGAGCAATACCTGAGTTTCCTAAATCAATCGACGCATACATTGAAACTAGTAAAGTAAATAAGAAGGCAACAGACGATTTTCTTAATATTGAATTGCCAACTTTTGACTTTTAAGTATAAATACTAATATGGCTATCCTAAGACAAAACAAAGCAAGACTTTACAAAGACTTTGATTTAAGTTTTGGTAAAAATGCGATAACAGGCGACTTAAATAAAAAGATAGACGCTAATGCAGTTAAGCAGTCTATGAGAACGCTGGTTATGACACAGATGCATGAAAGACCATTTCATCCAGAGTTAAGTTCAGATCTATTTCAACAGTTATTTGAACAAATGACTCCGTTTACAGCAGGTAGCATGGCAAGAAATTTAGAAACTTTATTTGATAATTACGAAAAAAGAGTTAAGATAGATAATGTACTAGTTGAACCACTCTATGATAAAAATGAGTATAAAGTAAAAATATACTTTGAGGTAATAGGATTAAACGAGCCTCAAGAACTAGAATTACAATTGGAGAGGCTTAGATAGATGGCACAATTAAATGTATCAGAATTAGACTTTGATAATATCAAAGCAAACTTAAAAACATATTTACAGTCTCAGACAGAGTTTGAAGACTATAACTTTGAAGGATCTGCACTGGCAGTTTTAATAGACTTATTAGCATACAACACGCATTACAATGGAATGTTGGCTCACATGTTAGCAAATGAAAACTTTATTGATACAGCTATTAAAAGAGAATCAGTAGTATCTATTGCAAAGAGTATAGGTTATACACCTAGATCTAACTTAGGTTCATCAGCAACTGTAGACATTACAGTTACACCACCTTCAACATTTACTAATACAACACTATCATTATCTAGAAATATAGTTTTATCATCTACAAAAGATGGTTCAACATATAGTTTTTATCCATTAAATGACTCTGTAACATCTGCCCAAGTAATAGATGGTGTTACAAAATTTGTATTTAAAGATGTTATTGTTAAAGAAGGTAGAAGAGTAACAAACGCATTTACTATTGCAGCAGCCAATACAGACGGTCCTTATATTATTCCTAACGCATCAGTGGATACAACAACTATAAGAGCACAAGTACAAACATCACTTTCAGATTTATCTGTAACAACTTGGCCTGTATCTACTACAATGTTAGATATTAAGGCAGATACAAAAACATTTTGGATAGAAGAAGGCATAGATGGTTTGTTCCAATTAAGATTTGGAGACGGAGTATTAGGACAAAAATTAGACACAGGTAACATATTAAATGTAGATTATATATCTTCATCAGGTACTGGTCCTAATGGTTGTAAAACATTTGGGTGTTCAAATACAATTTCAGCATCAGGAGAATCAATAACAATTACAACATCAAGTCCAGCATCAGGTGGTGCAACACAAGAAACAATAGATGAGATTAGATTTAACGCGCCCCGTTACAACGCAACAAGAGATAGAGCAGTTACAGAAGGAGATTATAAAGCTCTAATATTAGCAAGTAATCCAAACATACAATCTGTTTCAGTTTGGGGCGGAGAGAAAAACGATCCTCCAATGTTTGGTAGAGTATTTATTTCATTAAATCCTGTAGCAGGACAGATTATAACAGAACAAGATAGAGATAATATTACTAATTCTGTTATTGATCCTAAAACACCTGTTGCAATCAGGCCTGTTTTCGTAGATCCTGAATATACATATCTAACATTAGATATTGATAGCACATACGATCCTAAAGAAACAACACTAACAAAAGGACAAATAGAAACTGCAATACAAACATCAGTTAACGAATACTTTACAACAAAACTTAACAAATTAAATAAAAGTTTTTATTATTCTAGACTACACGATTTAATAAACAGTTCAACAGACTCTATTATTTCTACAAATATACAAATAGGCGTACAAAAAAGAGTTAAACCCACATTAAAATTAGAACATAATTATACAGTTAAATTTAATCAAAAACTACAACCTAAAGAAATATCAAGTACATATTTTAATGTAACGATATCAGGAGTAACATATAAAGTTTCCTTAGCAGATGTTCCAGCATCAACAGTAGAAGCACCATTATATAGTGGCACAGGTGTTGTAAATGCTATTACATCAGACGGACAAGTAGTAGGAGCAGTAGGAACAATTGATTACGATTCTGGAACTGTTGAATTACCATCAATTATTGTTGATAGTTTATACAGTACAGAAACACATTTAAGAATTAATGCTGGTGTACATAAATCTGTTAAAGATATTACAACACAAGCATTGGTAAGAACATCAGATACATCAACAGCAGCAGTAGTGGCTAAACCCTCAAGAAATACAGTATTAATATTAGACGATAGCGTTATTAACGCTACTATTAATTCAGGATCTGGTTTAAATATTACAGCTAACAAAGAAGTAGAAGAAGTATAAATGGCAAATTATATTCCATCATTTTATAGATATGTCTCGTCTATAACAATAGCAAATGCCGGAGCAGGTTATAATAATGTTCCGACAATTACTATTACAGGTGGTGGAGGTACAGGAGCAACAGCTACGGCAACTGTATTCAGTGGTGTTATAACAGGTGTTACAGTTACAAATCCTGGGACAGGATATACAGATACACCAACCATTACAATAACGCCTAACTCATTAGACACAATTACAACAGATGCAGTATTATCAGCAGTTCTTGACGCAGCTCAAGGCAATTCAAGTATTGAGACAACAAATAGTTCTTATTTAATTCAAGAGCAAGTTCCAGAGTTTATGAAAACAGAACATCCTATGTTCGTTACATTCCTGGAAAAATATTATTCCTTTATGGATACTCAATACAAAGATGTTAGAAATTACAAATCAGATGTTGATTTATCCTCAGAGGCATTTTTAGATAAATGGAGAGGAGCATTAGTATCTGATTTTCCTAAGTCCTTAAAATTAGATAGATCATTCTTTTACAAACATGCCAAAGACTTTTACGAAGCTAAAGGTAGTAGAAGATCTATTGAAACATTTTTTAGAGTATTATTTGGTGAAAATGTTGAAGTATCATACCCATATCAATATGTACTTAAACCTTCAGATGGTATCTACAATGTAGAAACAGCAATTAAAATTCAAGAAGCAGAACATGGTGGTGGTAGTTTAGAACCACTTACACTTGAAGGTAAAAAGATTGATATCAGATATAAAGAAACTACTGGTACAGTTACAATCACAAAAACTACTAATGCAAGTGTTAGAAGAGTAGAGAAAAATACTTATCAAACAAATGGACTAACCCTACAAAGATTTGAGTTGATCTTATCATTCGACGATGCAGGTGTAACAACTGTTCATGGTCCTGGAGCAGGACTTACAGCTACAGCAAATATAAATGTTCTAACAGGTGCAACAATAACAGCAGCAGGAACAGGATATACAAGTGCACCAACAGTAGCTTTCTCAGGTGGTGGTGGTTCAGGAGCAGCAGGAACAGCAACTATATCTGGAGGAGCAGTTACAGGTATTACAATAACAAATGGTGGAACAGGATATACAAGTGCACCAACAATAGCTTTTAGTGGTGGTGGCGGTTCAGGAGCAGCTGCTACAGCAACAGGTTGGAACACAGTTTCAAGTATAACAGTTAATACAGGCGGTACAGGATATAACGCTGCTCCACCTATTACAATTAAATCTGGAGGAGGCACAGGAGCTACAGCCCATGCCTTAGTATCTAATGGAGTGGTAACAAGTATAGTAGTTGATTCAGCAGGAACAGGATATACAAGTGCACCAACAGTAGAAGAAAGTACTGATACAATAAGATCTTATGTTGTTGATGACGGAGCAGCCAATTCAGAAATTGACATATATGGTTACATTGTTAGAGTATTAACAGGTGTAACATTTAAATCTTATGCAGGCTCAGAAGCAGATGCAGGATTTAAGATAGGACAAATTTACGCTATTAATGAGCAGGGAGATGACGGTAAGGCTTACGCTATTAGTGGATACTTTGGAGAGGACTACACATTTATAGGTGGTTCAAACGATGCCTTTATTAGAATAACAGCAGTAACAAGTGCTGGTTTACCGTCAGCATTTACAGTTATTAATCCTGGTTCTACATTCTTAAAAGACACAGCAGACATTAATATTGTTTCACCCAAAGGTGAGATAGCAACAATAACATTAACAACTGGTTACCTTTTTGAATATGAAGGTAAATGGAAAAACGACCAAGGCAAATTATCAGATGTTAATGTTTTACAAGACAACAAAAGATACCAACAATATTCGTATGTAATTAAATCAGGTATTGCACAAACAACCTGGGACAGACCTATTAGAGATGCTGTCCATCCATCAGGTATGGAAGTGTTTGGAGATTTAATTATTAAGAGTGAAGTCGTATTTAATACGCAGTTTAGTGTACAAACAACAGGTACAATATACTACATATTTAAATCAACAGACGAAGCTACAACATCAGAACAGATGGCATTTACTACAACAAGAGTATCTACAGATACAGCGACAACATCAGAGTCCATTGCTAAAAACTTTATACCGGCAGGTAAAACAGAAAGTGTATCAGCAGCAGACCAAGGTTCATCGCCTTATGTATTAACAGGCTATTGGGACGATGACACAGATGGCAATACAGCAGACAACTATAACATTGGTGAAGAAGCGAGATATATTGACTTTAATAAAATATCTTCAGACTCTGTTACTACATCTGACAGTATTGTACCAGAGGTTACATTTATTAGAACTCTAACAGATGGACCAACAGTAAGTGATGTATTGAGCATAGGCACTATTTGGAATTATTCTCATAGCGCTACAGTATCAGACTCATTTGTATTGACTTACTTTAGAAATCTTACTGAAACAATATCAGTAAGTGAATCTAATACATTGGAAATCAATAAACCAGTTTCTGAATCTTTAACAGGATCGGAAGCGATAGATAGTATAAATACAAGTAAAGGAATAACAGAAACACAGAGTGTCGCAGAATCCTTAGCAAACGCATTAACAAAACCAGCAGTGGTTGATAGTGCAAGCGCTACAGACACAGGTATAGGATCAATACACGATTATGTTGACCCTACATACCTAGCAGAGGACTATGTAGGTACCGGTTGGAACTTTACATAATAAACATAATTTTAGGAGATTAAAATGTTTAAAAATGACGAAACAAAAGCTACAGGTAAGCTTACAGTTGAAATCAAAGATAAGCACGGTAATGTAAAAGAAACTAGAGAGGTAAAAAACCTCGTAGTTGATACAGGACTTGCTTTTATTGCATCAAGAATGAAAGATGCTACAGCTACAGCAATGTCTCATATGGGCATTGGAACAGGAAACACAGCAGCAGCTGCAAGTGATACAGCACTTGGAACAGAAGCAGCTCGTGTATCACTAACATCTACAACAGTTACAAGTAACGCAGTAGCCTATGTTGCATCTTTTGCAGCAGGAACAGGAACAGGCGCTATCACAGAAGCAGGTATTTTAAATGCATCTTCAGGTGGAACTTTACTTTGTAGAACAGTATTTTCTGTCGTTAACAAAGCTGCTTCAGATTCAATGACGATTACTTGGACAGTAACTATTTCTTAAGGGATATAAATGGCACTAGTACTACGCAGACTAGGTAGAGTAGAATTGGCAAGGTCCTTTCATAGGGACATTAAAAATAACAATGATTATTTTCACTTTGCCGTAGGAAGAACAGAACCCTGGAGCGATGATACCGCTCCAGAAGTTCCTATTGATAATGACTCCTACATATCTACCTTTAGGCGTAGCATGATGTTTACCCAAAGAATTGACTCAGCAGATGTCTGCTTATTAGCAAGACGAGAAAATTGGACATCGGGCACCGTTTATGATGAATATGATGACGCATACTCATCAACTAATCAATCAAATTCTGGTGCTTCCAATTTAGCTGATGCCAAATTTTTTATAATGACTACTGACTTTAAAGTATATAAATGTATTAGTAATAATAGTAATGCAGCAAGTACAGTAGAACCTTCAAGTACAGGAACATCCGTATTTGAATTATCAGACGGTTATAATTGGAAATTTATGTTTCAGTTATCAGCCTCAGACCAAAACAAATTTTTAGATGCCGACTATATACCTGTTAGAAAGTTAACAGGAAATCCTACACATGATGTTACAGGAGAAATTGACAGTATATCTATTACAGCAGGAGGTACTGGTTATACAAGTGCTCCTACAGTAGTTATTGCAGGAGATGGAGACGGCACAGCAGCAGGAACAGCAACTATATCAGGCGGTGCAGTAACGGGTGTTACAATTAGCGCATCTGGATCTGGTTATAGTTTTGCATTTGTAACTTTCACAGGTGGTGGAGGTTCAGGAGCAACAGGCACAATTAATTTGGGAGATGCAGATTCATTACCAACATTACAAAGTGCTGTAGAAGGCGCAGCAGTTAACGGAACATTAGATAGAGTTATTATTACAACCGCCGGACAAGATTACGCAGAAAATGATGTACAAATAAATGTAGAAGGCGATGGCACAGGAGCAGAAGCAAGTGCTTATGTTAATGCAGCAACAGGAGCATTAACAGGAATAAGAGTAACAAACCCTGGTTCTGGTTATTCATATGCTACAATTAATATTACAAATACATCAGCTCCTGGAACAGGGGCATCAGCTAGAGCTATTGTATCACCACAAGGTGGACATGGTTCAAACTCACCTAGAGAATTATTTGCACATAACCTAGGTGTTACAGTTTCATTTTCAGATAACGCAAATAAAGATTTAATATTAGGAAACGATTTCAGACAGATCTCGTTAATTAAAAATATTAAAACAGCACTCGGAGCTACATATACAACAAACACAGCAACAGCATGTTATAGAATTGGTGTAGCCTCAGGACAAACTTCAAACTACGCAGCAGATGATATTATTACAACTGATGATGGTGGTAGTTTTACAGTCATACAAGTAGATGCAACGAACAACGAAGTATATTTAACATCTACAAATCCGGCTATGACAGTAAATTCAACATTGACAAATACTACACAAAACATTGCGAGCTTGAGTATAAATAGTTTAACAGATCCAGAAATAGATAATAGTACTGGTGAAGTTATTTACTTAGACAACCGGGCGCCAGTCATAAGATCGGCGGACCAAGTAGAACAGATAAAAGCATTGATTAGGTTTTAACAAATGGCATTAAATTTAAACGCATCACCATATTACGACGATTTTAGCGACGACAAACGGTTTCATAAAATTCTATTTAAACCAGGGGTTGCCGTACAAGCAAGAGAGTTAACTCAACTTCAATCTGTATTACAAGATCAGTTTGATAAAGGGTTTGGTTTCCTATTACAAGAAGGTTCAGTAGTAACAGGTTGTGCGGAATCAGAGGAACAAGTAGATTGGATTAAAATTAATGATACCGACGCAGCAGCAGCTGATGTAGGAGCACTTAGTCAATTTCACGGTGAAATAATAGCAGGTGGAACAACAGGACTTCAAGCTAAGATTATCAGTTCAGAAGAAGGAACAATAGCTGGAGCACCTAACTTAAGAACTTTTTATATTAAATATATAAATTCAACAGCCACTACCGATCACTTTTCAGCTAGTGAAACATTAACAGTAATTAGTAATACAGTAGGTAATTTCCAACAAGGTAAAACCTTTGTTGTTAATAGTTTAACAGGTAATTGGGAAAACAACTATTATGGTGGAACAAAAAGAATAGTTCTACAGCCAGGTGTAATATACGCCAGAGGCGCTTTTATTAAAACTGATAGAATTGAAACACTGGTTGCTAGATATAATATTATACCTAAAAGACATGTCGGTTTTGTTGTAACAGAAGAAGTACAATCATCAGCAGTAGATTCATCACTATTAGATCCAGCTCAAGGCTCATTTAACTATAATGCCCCTGGAGCAGATAGACTTAAATATACAGTTGCATTAAAATCTTATGAAACAACAGATACAAAACCTGAAAACTTCTTTACTTATGCACACTTTGAGTACGGAACAATTCAAAGAATTGATCTAAAAGATAATCCTTTAAGTGGCGTAGGACAAATATTAGCAAACAGAACTTATGACGAGTCAGGAAACTATCTTGTTTCAGGTAATACTGTTTCTATAAGAGAACATTTAAATGACGGAACAAATGGTGGTGTTTACACATCTACCAATAACGGAGCAGCTAATGCTTTAATGATACAAATTGATCCTGGAACTTCTTATGTAGGTGGTTTCAAAAGACAGTTACTAAGTTCTAAAAGAATACCTGTAATGAAACCTTCGATGTTCATTACAAAAGAGTCTCAGCCCACATCAACATCATACGGTAACTATATAGAGATTAATAAAGTAGATGGAATATTTGATGTAGACGGCGGAGCAAAAATAGAACTTTATGATACTGCACAAGGAGGCAATGCCTCAGCACAAGGAACAAAAGTAGGTGAGGCAAAAGTTAGACAATTAGTATATCAAAGTGGAACACCTGGTTCTGATGCTTGTGTTTATAGACTTTACATATATGATCTAACAATGATGTCAGGAGACTTTACAGCAGTTCTAGGTATTAGATATAATCTTACAGACACTTGGTCTGGGGTAGCTGATACAGTTCTTGTAAACACAAAAGCAGTATTAAAAGAATCTAAACAAAACAAATTAATATATAGACTACCTCACAAACATATTAAAACATTAAAGGCAGCATCAGGTAGTACATACGATTACACATACCAATACCAGAAAGAATTCAATGTATCATTATCTACAACAGATGGCACAGCAAGTTTAACTGTATCAGGTAATGAAACATTCCCATATTCAGGCACACTAACAGATACACAAAAAAGAGATATCATTGTTGTAGCCAAACAAGGGTTTACACAAAACTCTGCAACAGTAGAGCCAGGCGAACATATAGACATGACGTCTAATAACTCTAACGCATCAGTTACCGTTGTTAACTCAACATCAATTACAATTGATACAGGCGGAGCAATTACAGGCGCAGATTCAGATGTTAGAGTTTATATTCCTGTACAAGTAGCAGACGGCACACCTATTGCTAAAACCTTAAATGAATCTAAATATGTAAAAATTGATACAGGAACACACCCATCAAGTACAACAGGCGAATATAACTTAGGTATTACAGATCTTTATAAAATAGAATCAATTACAGCAGGTTCAAATTCTGATTATACTACAGGACAAGTAGATGTAACAAACCAATTTAGATCTGTATCAGGACAAGCAGACTCTTATTACGGACAATCAAAAATATTTAAAAAGTCTACATCTTCATTGGATTTATCTACTAATAGATATCTTGTTGTTAAAGTTTCGTTCTTTACACAGACAGTTGCAGGACCTACATTTGCTTGTGTAGATAGTTATCCAATAGATGATACTTCAAGTCCAGCAGCAGGAACAATTAGAACTGAAGATATACCAGTATACAAATCAGATAAATTTGGAATATTTAATTTAAAAGATAGCTTAGACTTCCGTCCTTATGTAACTAATACAGCAACAAACACAGGAACATTGGGTAGTGCAACAGTTAATCCTACAAACGAAAGAGAAATTAGTAGACCTGGTTCAGGTTTAACAAATCCAGTTCCTACAAAAACATTTACAACAGATCTACAATACTATCAAGGAAAGAAAGCAAGAGTACTATTAGATAACGATGGAGAGTTTAGAATACATGAGGGATCTTATTCAGATAATCCTAAACTTCCAGCAGAACCGCCTCAATGTATGACAATGGCAGAACTAGATTTAGTTCCTTATCCTTGTTTATCACCTGAAGGCGCTAAAGTTATTAATAGAATAGAGTACTCATCTAAGATTAAAAATGTATCTCAGAAGAGATTTACAATGAAAGACATTGGTACATTAGAATCTAGAATAAAAAATCTAGAGTACTATGCCTCACTTAATCTATTAGAAACTTATGCTAAAGATCAAACTATTGTTAATTCAACTGGAACCGATAGATTTAAAAATGGTATATTAGTAGATCCGTTTACAGGACACAATGTAGGATCAGTATTAGATCCAGATTATAAAATTTCAATTGACCCTAAAAAGAAAGAGGGTAGACCATTCTTTGTACTAGAAAATATACCTACTTTTATAGGTGACACAACCGGTATAGAGAATGTATCAGATACAGTTGGTATTGGAGGAACAGAGTTAAGAAGAACAGGCCGTACACTTTCATTACCATATGGTGAAACAATATACACCGAACAACTTCAAGCATCACAAACAGAAAACTTAGTTAAAGAACTGTTATTTACATATCATGGTTCAATGACACTTACACCAGATGTAGATAACTTTGTAGACACAGCAGTCCAACCAGCAGTTAATGTTAATTATGATGGCAATTACGATGCATGGGAAAACATGGCAGATGCTTGGGGCACACAATGGGGTTCATGGGAAGATTCAGGAGCAGCAAATGTTACAACATCTACTGAAACTCTAGATACATTTAGCACAGGCGGTGGAGATGGAAGTGGAGCATCCTTTACAACTACAACAACAGAACAAACACAAGTAAGACAGGGTGTAGGTATTGGAGTACAAGCTACCACAGAAAATGTTTCATTAGGAGAAAAAGTAGTAGATATGGCATTCGCTCCGTTTATGCGAAGTCGAATGATTGTAGCTACAGCATCAAGGTTAAAACCTACTACAAGAGTTTATCCATTCTTTGATGGAGAAAGTGTATCAGCTAATTGTACTGACCATGCAGGCAATAGTACATTAACAACTAATGCCGATGGAACAATAGAAGTACACTTTACATTACCTGCAGGAACATTTAAAGCAGGAACAAGAGTATTTAAATTAACATCAGACGAAAATAATAACGATAAGAACGCTAAAACTTTATGTAATGCTAACTACGATTCATCAGGCTTTATACAACAAAAACAAGACACAATATTAGCAATGAAAACAGCTAATGTTACAGCTAATAATTTTTCAGATAATAGAGTAGTAACAGACCAGTCAGTTACTTATACAATAGGAAGTGGAACACCAATGCCACCTCCACCGGCACCTATTATAATTAACAACCCTCCAATAGAAACGACTATTATAAATCCTATCCCGGTACCAGTACCTGGTCCTACTATTATTGTACTTCCGCCCTCACCCGAACCATCGTCAAGTATTGAAATTAGCTCTAGCATTGTATCTACAACAGCAGCGCCAGTAACACCGGCGCCAGACACACCGGCGCCAGTCATAGAGACACCGGACCCAGTAGTACCGGAGCCACCACCACCTGAGCCAGTAACACCTGGACCTCCACCTCCTCCTCAGCCAGTAATACCAATACCTTTAATAGATATTGATACTATTCTTCCAATAGACTTGGGCTGGGAATTCGGTTGGGGCTGGAACATCGGAATGGGGATGGACCCATTAGCACAAACATTTAAGGTTGAAGGCCTTCCTGGTGGTACATTTATAACAGGTGTAGAATTATTCTTTAAAAATAAATCTCTCACAAATGGAGTTGAGTTACAAATTAGAGAAACTATCAACGGAATACCTGGTCCTAAAATTGTTCCTAATGGAACAAAAAGATTGGGCCCTAATGGCATAACTTTATCAAGTTCAGTATCAAATGTTACAAACTTTAATCCAACATACTTTAAATTTGATGACTTGGTACATTTACAAAATGATACAGAGTATTGTATTGTTCCTATACCAGAGAACGATGATGAAAACTTTGAACTTTGGATTTCAGAATTAGGTGAAAATCAATTTGGTACAAGTAATAGAATTACAAAACAACCACATATAGGTATGATGTTCTCATCAGCCAATAATAGATCTTGGTCGCCGTTACAATCTAAGGATATGATGTTTAAAGTACTTAGAGCTTCATTCAAACAATATGAATCAATTACTGCCAAGATACCTAATAGTCCTTTAGACTGGGTTAACTTTAGCGCTACAAGTACAGGCTCTACAATTAATTGGAATGTAGGTTCTTGGTTGAATGGCTTTACACCTACAATTACTAATGCAGGAACAGGATATACAGGTTTAACACCAACAGTTACAGTAACAAATACAGGAACAAATGGAACAGGATTGACAGCAACAGCAACGGTAACAGGAGATGTTATATCAGCTATTACTATTACTAATCCAGGATCGGGTTATACAAGTGCTCCTACAATAGCAATTTCAGCAGGTACAGGAACACAAGCAACTGCTACATTATCATTACAATCAGGTTTAGTAGAAGGTTGGAATACATTAGACGAACAATTAACATTATATAATGGTAATGCTTTACCATTTACAGTAGGTCAACTTATAGGCAACGCACAGGGGTATGGAACAATTGGTTCATTTACAGATAAAAAAGTAAACGAAGTAGCTCTTAACGCAGCTTTATTAAAAACATCACCAATAACAACATGTCTTGCAGAAGTAGCAATTACAGAAACAGGCGCAAGTGATGCAGTTGCAAAAACAGGATTGGCAGAAGTATACGACACATTAGATTGGAACACTACAACTGAACTTAAAAACGAAAGAACAATTTATAGTAGATCAAACGAAATAACAAATTATAATGGAGATTCTACAGCATTGTTGTCAATTAACATGTATACAGCAAATATTCATCAAAGTCCTATTATAGACACAGAGCAATTAGATTTATTGTGTATATGTAATCATGTAAATAATGATTCAACAAATGAAGAATCAAGATTAGGTGGTAACGCATTTAGTAAATATATTACTAGAAGAGTTATATTAGAAGACGGACAAGACGCAGAAGACATACAAGTTTATTTAGATGCTTCCATACCTACAGAAGGTAGTTTAAAAGTATACGGGAAGCTACAGAATTCATCAGATGAAGGAAACTTTATAGATGATTTATCCTGGACAGAGTTATCAACAGTAACTAGTCCTAAGGAACAAACAGAAGATTATGCAGAGTATAGTTACACATTACCAAGTAAAGGCTCTAACGCAGCAGGTTTAAATGGTTCTGGTGTATTCGAATACGATGTTAAATCATTATTAAGCGCAAGTGTTACAGCTGGTGGTTCAGGTTACTCCTCGGTACCTACAGTAGCTATAACAGGCGGTGGTGGTTATGGGGCAACAGCAACAGCTACTATTAGTGGCGGAGCAGTTACAGCTATAACAGTTACAAATCCAGGTAGAGAATATACTTCTACACCAACAATCACTATATCAGGTGGTGGCGGTTCTAGTGCTACAGCAACAGCAACCGTAGGAACTGTAACACATACAGGTTATAAGACCTTCGCAGTTAAGGTTGTACCTTTAAGTTCAACAACATCAAGAGTTCCTAAGTTTAAAGACTTAAGAGCGATAGCGTTGCAGGTATAACATGAAAAAGATAGCAGAAGGTGTTATAAATATTGAAGGAGAAAGAGATCTAATTAGGGATCGTAATTCTAAAGCACTATTATCTATAAATCATGAAGGACTGAAGGCTTATAAAATCAAAAGAATTCAGCAAAAGAAGATTTTAGAGTATGAAAATGATATAAATACTTTAAAGACAGAACTTGTAGAGATAAAAAATACTTTAGAACTATTAGTTAACAAAATTACATAGGAAGATAAATGGCAACTTTAACATTAAGAGCATCAAAAGGTAGTCCTCTTACGAATAATGAGGTTGACGCTAACTTTACTAATCTTAATACTGACAAATACGAATCAGGAAGTAATGCTTCTTTTGGAACAATTTCAGGTACAACTGTTACAGTAACATCAGTGGCAACAACCGGTGCGCTGTCAGTTGGTGGTTCTAGAACTAGTTCTACATCTGCTACAATTACAGCAGCAGGTTCAGATCAGGCAGCAGCTACGGCAATGACAACGACTTATAATGTTGTTACAACAGCTACAGCTAACCAAGGAGTTAAACTTCCGGACTGTGCAGCAGGTTTAGAAATATTAATTCTAAATGACACAGCAAACAATATTAAGATCTATCCAGCAACAGGAGAAGCTATTGACGGAGGCTCAGCAAATGCAGCTGTAGACTTGAGTCCAGCAACATCTTTAAAGTTGGTAGGCGTAAGCGCAACTAAGTGGAACAGGCTAAGCCCTGTTATAATTTATAATTCATCAGGGACAAGAGTAAATTAAAACTAGGAAACAAAACAAATGATACCTTTAAGAATTAAATCATCAGCGGTACCGGCAAGTTCAAGTAACATACAAGGGTTACAAGAAATGACGGATGCAGAAATAGAACAATATATTTCAGCAACAATCAGTAAAGCATTTTCAGATGCTACAGATGGAACAGAAACTGGTGATATTAATATCAACGGTTCAGGTACAGCAATAGGTACTGCAACAGATACTAAAAGAGACGACGCAGTAGGAACTCACCCAACAGACGGTGCAAGTTCTACAGTTTCAACTTATGCAGCTAAACAAGTTAGAGACTCAGTATCAGAAAGTTACACTTCCCCTCTTGCATATCTTTCATCAGGCGATATTGGAATGCACGAATATACAGATACAGAATTAGATACAAATATTATAGATAAAGTCATTGATGATATAGTTGCACAAGGGTCTTATACAACAGGCCAATATTCAATGAGTACATCGGCACCAGCAGGCGGTACATGGACATCTAGATATGTACTAGCAGATACACAGGTAGATGGAACAACTGTAAATAAAACAATATGGCAGAAGACGACTGCTACATCATCAGCAAACACAAATTATAGACCACTTAAAGTAAAAGATGGCGGATCTGGTGTTCAAGAAATGTCAGATGCAGAAGTAGGAAACATGCTCCCTAACTTAAGAAACTATATTGTATCCTCAGGTAAAGGATATTACGCATTACAAGCATCAGCACCAGGTTCAGGTACTTGGGTTCAGCAGGGAGATGCATATACAGATACAAAGAAAGATGTAGCTTCACAAAACTATACAGGGGCATATACAGGAACTTATGCAGGCAACTACACAGGTGCTAAAGACTACTCAGGTTCTTATACAGGTGATTATACCGGAAACTACACAGGAACATATACAGGTTCTTCAGCATACTCAGGCTCTTATACAGGAGCATATACAGGCTCTTATACAGGTGATTACGCAGCAGATTACTCAGGTTACGCTGGTACAACTTACTCAGGAGCATATTCAGGAGCATATTCAGGCTCTTATACAGGGTATTACTCAGGTCCTAAAGACTACTCAGGAACTTATGCAGGAACATACTCAGGTTCTTATACAGGAACTTATACAGGAACCTCAGCATACGCAGGAACATACACAGGCTATTATTCAGGCACATACGCAGGCGACACAATCCAATCTTCAGCATCAACAGTAGATACGGTAAAACTGTGGTTGAGAACTGCTTAATTAGCAGTATAAATAAACTTATATTATGGAGATATTATGGCAAAGAAGAAGCGCGTACCTTTAAATATAAAGGTTGATCCAAAAGACATTACCCTAAGAGAAGACACTCCTTCAGAACCTTTATTTAAGTTCCAAGATCCATATTGGTCTAATAAAGAAAACAAACATATAATTGCTGAGATAGTTTATCCAGACGGAAGGAAAACTGTTGCGTCTATTCAAGATACAGATGGAACTAATGTAGATTATAACAAAATTATGGAGCAGTTTGGTGAAGACTTTCTCGATGAGGCTACAGCTGAAAGGCTAAGGAAACGAGATGAACATATTAAAAAGCGCCTTCAAAGACAAGAAACAGAAGCAATAAGAGCTAAACAAGAAATGTTGTTTGGTGCTAAGTTACAAGCATTTGAAATTGAATTGGTGAAGAATTCCAAAAACAATACACTTAAAAAACTAATTAGAAAAGCCAAATCTCCTTTAGAAGTTCAAGCTCTAACCGCAATATTGATGAGTAAAGAATTAACATTACAAGGATTGGTGGATGAAGAAACATCAAAATAAACCTTTAATACAAGAAGAATATCCTGGCATATTCGTAGATGTGTGGTATCAAGAACTAGAACATTTAGCTGGACAACATGTTTGGATAGAAGATACTGTATATAAAATATTAGAAGATCAAGAAGCTGGCACAGAGTTTAGTTTAGATAATGCAGAACTAATATGTAATAATGTTAAACTTTACAAAGACGAAAACAAAGCATTAGAAACAGCAGGTAAGCCTGGCATAGGCGATACATATATGTCTGACAATCGTATCTATAGTGTAACCACAGATCAAAGTGATGACTTTCCAGATGATGGCTACTTACTTGTTGCCTCAGTACACGAAAGATTTTACAAAGCTGCCATAGAGTGTGCAGAGTCTGTTAAACTATTCCATCCAGATGCTCATATTACAATCTTTGTAGATAATGAAGATTGGATTAAGCCTTCTGATTATGAGAAAGCAGATTGGATTGTAACTTGGGGTGTACCCAAACATATAAGAGCTAAATTGTGGGCATTGGGAAGAACTCCTTATAAAGGAAAGACTTGTTATTTAGATGCTGATATGTTATGTCAACATGAAGATATAGAATTTGTATTTGATCAACTACCAGATGATTTAGATTTAATCTTTACAAAAATTAGACCTTATAATGCTAAGGTAACAAAACTTACAAACACAGAAGAAATGACAATGCACTGTGGAATGTTTGTTTATAGAAATAATCCTCAGACAATTAAGTTAATGAACTCATGGTATGGAGAATATGTAAAACAAACTTTAAAAACAGATAAAGGTGGTTGGGTTAATGAAATAGGAGAATATCCTAATGAAGTTAGAAAGTGGGATACTTTTACAATGTGGAAATTATTAACATATTCAGATCATGGTGTGAAGTGGGACGAAAACATGCCTGTTCGTTGGAACTTTATTAATGGCCACATGGATGAAGAACTAGAAGGCGATGAAATTGTTATGTGGCATTACTCCATACCACAGCATGAAATACACTTAAAGAAATGATTTGGACCAATACATCAGATGAATTATTAGAAATATTAACTCCGTATTCCGATTGGTTTTTTAAACAGGATTTGGAGTGGCTCAATAAATTGTCTAAAGAAAATCCTAAAAATACAGACAAAATGGATAACGCTTTATCCTCACAATATCTTCAAGCAATATTAGACTTAGATGGTAGACACGAAGGCTATCCAGAAATATCTATGTCTTACGACTTCAACCAAGGCGGTTTGCCTGGTGAATTCCAAGAAAAATATATGAACCTTACAAATGAATTACTAGCTTTCCTTGGTGCTAAGAATCAAGCTGTTCATGTATATTATCCTCCAACAGGATTTATGAGTTGGCACAATAATTGGAACGCACATGGATACAACATTTTATTATCATACACAAAAAATGGTGGTGGCTTTTTTAAATATCGTGACCCTATAACCCATGAAATTGTTGAGATGTTGGATGAACCAGGCTGGACTTCTAAAGTAGGATACTATGGCAGGGGCAGAGAACCCGATAAAGTATACTATCATTGCGCAGGAACATACGAACCTCGCCTTACATTAGGGTTTGTGATACCAAATATTGACATGTGGCGGTGCATGATTGAGGATATTTCAGGCGAATCCGCCGATCACCTCTCCTAAACCCTTGTTCTTACTGTAAAAAAGATTTCAAAAAACCCCTAAAAAGTGCTTGACTTATGGTCCTTTAGAGTGCATAATGTACGCATAAACAATAAAAAGTGAGGACTTAATATGTATTTAGATAACGAAGTAACAATAGCAGGTGAGACAGTTCGTAAGGAAAGATTCGGAATGGCCAGCATCCATGATGAGAACAAAACTTTTACAGGTAATGTTCTATACAAATCTCAATTAAGAGAAAATGAAACTTACGACAATTCAATTGAAACGAATTTTCAAAACACAGCTCAAGTAGATGGGCTAACAGTTTGGACTTCAAATGGTGAAGTTCCATTCGCAGACATGCTATTAGACTTTGTACAAATTGGTGCAATTACTTTGGAACAAGCAGAGTTCTCACTAATACAAAAACAAAAAGATCAAAGCGCAAGTCTTGATACTTTGTTTAGAGCAGACGACGGCAACATCTACTTAGGTGAAAACGCCCTAGACTACAGAGATGAGAGGCTAGCAAAAATCCAGGAGGCAGCGTAATGTTAGAACTTATAGGATTAATTGCATTAATATATTTGGCATTCAAATTGTTGCCAGGGTTCTTAATGTTTCTTGTTAAACTGGTTGTGGCATTTTTTATGTTACTTTTATTTTTAGCAGTGATTGCTAATGTATGCCAAATTTATGGAGTTTATATAATATGATATTTCCTTTACCAACACTTTACAAAAGAGACACGAACGGAAACATTCGTGAACTTACAGTTGAATATTCCAATGGCGTATTGAATGCCACTAGAACTATTGCTGGTATAAAAGACGGCAACCTAGTTACAAGTGGCTGGAAAGATGCTGTAGGCAAGAACACAGGCAAAGCAAATGCTACTACAGATGCTGAACAAGCACAGAAAGAAGCACAAGCAATGTGGGATAAGAAAGTAGAAAAAGAATACTTTGAAGATATTTCAAAGGTTGATACTTACGATAAGTTCAAGCCAATGTTAGCTCATGACTATACAAAAAGGCCACAGTCTAGTGGTATTAGTCAACCTAAGTTAGATGGCATTAGATGTATTGCAAGAAAAGATGGACTTTACACAAGAGCAGGTAAAGAAATCACAACATGTAATCATATCTTTGAGGCACTACAACCATTCTTTGAAGAGTATCCTAAAGCTATTTTAGATGGTGAACTTTACAATCACGAACTAAAAGAAGACTTCAACAAGATTACAAGTCTTGTTAGGAAAGTAAAACCTACACAAGAAGAACAGGAAGAATGTTTTAAACTTGTTGAGTATCATGTTTATGATTGTCCTTTCTGGGGTAGAGGTTTAGCTGAAATTACTTTAGATAGAATTTTATTTATAGAAGAACAGAACTTTGATACTCCAATAGTTACAGTTCCAACATCAGTATGTGAAGATCAAGAACAGTTAGACCACTTATATTCACAATACACAGAAGATGGTTATGAAGGCCAAATGGTTCGTAACAATGCTTCTTATGAAAATAAAAGAAGTAAGAACTTATTGAAAAGAAAAGAGTTCATTACAGAAGAGTTTAATGTTATAGAAGTATTAGAAGGCTCAGGTAATTGGGCAGGATATGCTAAACACTTTGTTCTAACAGACGGAACAGAAACATTTAAGAGTGGTGTTAGAGGTAATCAAGCAACACTTAAAGCTCTATTGGAACAAGAAGAAAAACCTACTTGGGTTACATGTAGATTCTTTGAAAGATCAGTAGATAATATACCAAGATTCCCGGTTGTAATTGACTGGGGTATAGGAGAAAGAAATGACTAAACAACCTCAGAATATGCACTTAAAAGAGTTGGGAGATTCAAGATATTATGGTATCATGAAACAAGAAAACTTTATTAAAATGATATCAATAGCCGAGGAGTTATTAGGCACAAAGTTTACCTATAAGAACATACATAGTTTTGAAAAAGATATACGAAACCTACCTGGCTTTGGAATAAAGTTTTTCAGATCCACACGACAATATTTTACAGACAAACACGAAGGGAGAAAGAAATGACTAAACTTCAAATGACAATGGTTCAGAAACCATTTCTAAATGGTATACAGAGACTCTATAAGTTTAAAAACGGTTATGGAGCTAGTGTAGTATGTCATGATGGTTCTTATGGAGGACCTTACAAAAAGGATGGTGATAATCTTTGGGAGTTAGCCGTTCTTAAAGGTGAAGATCTTTGTTATGACTCTGGCATTACTGAAGATGTCGTAGGACATCTAAAATTAGATGAGGTAAATTCTTACCTAGAGAGAATTCAAGCTCTTTAATCAAACGGATCGTATTTAGAAAACCTTAGTCTTACTAGGGTTTTTCTTACGATTGCCACACCAGTTAGTGAAAGGAAATTAATAAACGCAGCCATCTCAGATGATGTTCCTGCGTAATCAATACATGCTTTTATGATGAATACAGATAGAGGGAGCATGATAATTGCTCCCAAGATTGTATCGACTGTTGCTTCATTTAATGCTCTTCTTAGTTTCTTATTTTGTGCCAATTGCCATGAACCTATCAAAATAAACTTTGCCGTTCCAATCATAATAGAACTGCTTAGTCTTGCCTGTATAGTGAGTATCTAATAGACCTATGTTTTCTATTAATGCCTTCTCACTATCTACACAATTAATACCATACATCTCTTCAATAACATTAGATGATTGGCAAGCAAATATTGCGTGTTTGTTGGCGGTTTTTAAATCTTTCAATGGATACATTTGCTCAGCACCCATTGTAATAACTATATCAACTTTAAGTTGATTTAACTCATCAAAAGCGAAGGGAACATCCATGTTCCAATGATTTATTTTTATGTATTCTTCGGTGATATAATGCTTATTAAACACCTTAGAGAGCTCTAAAGCTTCTTTATCGATGTCAACTAGGTGCATTTCTCCTACGGACAAGTTCTCACATAGTAGTGGTACTAAAGGAACTCCTAACCAGCTGTTTAATACAAGAATATTAAATTGCTCGTCCTTCATATAATTATCCATGCTTTTCTTTAGTTCTTCTACTAACCAAATAGCACCTTCCATTGTATTAGGATTAAGAGCTTGTCTAAAGTCATCATGCTTATGTTTCATTTCATGTTCAACTTTAGCGAGACCTTCTCCCCAATATTGCATACTGTTTAAAAAATTAAAATTTAACATCTTCTTTTCTTCCCATTGAGTCAAATAAACAGACATATGGTATTTGTCTGAATACATGC
>Ga0209404_10000163_pt1 | contig 56797 bp, 55 predicted proteins | sample TroAtlMetagenome_2_FD_187447 | JGI IMG/M metagenome (GOLD analysis project Ga0209404, IMG submission 187447) | Marine eukaryotic phytoplankton communities from Atlantic Ocean - Tropical Atlantic ANT8 Metagenome (SPAdes) (version 2) | ecosystem: Environmental > Aquatic > Marine > Oceanic...
GTACGTGTGATCCCAATCATAAGCCTTCCACTCCCAAAAACGATCCCTGATCTCCTTATTGTCATTATATGAAATCATTACGTTCCCGATTGTATCATCCATTACATTTGCGAACCTCTCATGGTCAAAACCCTTATGTAACTTACCCTTCTCTCCATAGAGGAAGTCTTTAATACTGTAAGGTGGGTCAGCATATATGAATGTACTGTACTCGCATGTAAGCTTAACACTATGACCTGTACAGTCCTCTACAAGGTCAGCGTAGTCTACGTTAGTTATCTTCCAGTCCTTAATGATCTCACCGTAACCTGGTAGTTTCTCAATGCCCCTCATAGTCCAGTTATTATTAGAAGCTTGCTTAGAGAATGAAGAGGACTCAGTTAGACCACTGAAGGAACACTTGTTGACAGTGTAGAAAGCAACTGCTCTATCAATGTCATCACCCTCAAGAAGATTACCTTTAAACTCATCAAAGAGACACCTAGCAGAGTCAGGATTAGGATAATTCTTTTTAAGATCTGCTAGATCTCCTGCTAATGTATCAGGGTGATCCCTTAACTGTATCCAGAAGTTCACCAGTGGTTCATACAGATCATTAACCCAGACAGGTATGCCAGGGTACTGTTTGGTAATGGCTATTGCCATACTACCACCACCTAAGAATGGTTCTCTAAACTCAGAGATATCTTTAGGTAGGAACTCAAATAGTTTTGCTACTGCTCTGGATTTTCCTCCAGGATATCGTAGTGGGGTCTTCAAAGCTTTCATGATTCAGTCAGTTGTTTCTTCCAAGCGTCAATTAATACTTGTAATTCTTTTTGTCTATCCTCGGCAGATTTAATCTTATCCTGTAGGGTCATAGGTACACACCAAAACGACACGACGTGAACCAGGTTCAGGTTGGTTCATATTATGTAGACCTCCAAAACTGATGATGTCATCTTCCTTAGGAACATAACTGTCCATGACATCACCAGCATAAACGTTGGTCTTACCACCAGCATCAGTCAAATATATTAGGAGATTCTTGTGAGGAAAATCATGATCCCTATGGATAGGTGATGCCTTACCATTAGTATAGTGTACAGCATTACAGTTGATCCTATAGACTGTCTTGACATCTATATCATTATGATGAAAGATCTCAGTGAGTACTTCATTAGCATGATTGAACCAGTCTGATGACTGTACTGGACATAGTATATTATTATATCCAGGTCTTGTCAAGATGGTATGACTATAGTACTCAGGAGAAGCATCATCACCTTTGAAATAGTTCCAAGGGAACCAGTCAGATAATACTTCTGACTTAAATCTTTCATAGACCTGAGTCTGAGGGTTCCTTAACTGAGTTATCATGTTAGTTTATCAAGGATGTACTTGTATGCTTCTACTATATCACCTTCTCCTTTTCTGAATAGGTCTTTGTCGAAACTCTTACCGTCTTTCCAGAGTCGCATTGAGTCAGGTGATAGTTCATCAGCCAAGAGTATATTTTTGTCAGCATCGTATCCAAACTCCAATTTGAAATCTACAAGTGTTAAACCTATGTCCTTAAAGGTCTCATTCAATACAACATTAACCTCTCTAGCCAACTGTTCTAGCTTTGCTAGATCATCACCTAAACCCATCACATTAATACGAGCAATACTAAGTAAAGGATCATCCTTCTCGTCATCCTTTAGATAATACTCAACCAATGGCCAACAAAACTCAGTACCTTCTTCGATGGTTGTCTCTCTAACTATAGAACCAGCAGCAACATTTCTGACTACAACTTCTATTGGTATGATATCAACCTTAGTACATAGCATACTGTCTAAGGGACAGGTGTTAATGTAATGGGTTCTTATCTGGTACTTCTCTAACTTTTCAAAAAGGAATGCTGATATGAGACAGCATACTTTTCCTTTCTCCTCTGGAAAGTCTACTGATCTACCATTACCAGCAGTAACCTTATCATGGTACCTGACCAGTACCTTTTCAGGTTCACCAGCAACTTCAAATAAACTCTTAACCTTACCCTCATGTATGGGTGGGTGATTGATTACCATTCTATTCATTTATTTTCTCCCAGATCTTAGGCATAATTCTTTTAACCACACCAACAAGTTCCAATGATTTCATCTCCCATTCAACTTGAGTTTCACCTTTGCTTACATGAGGTCGTGTCCTGTATGATTCATAAAAATAATACAGATCTCTTTCCCCAATAACAGACTGAACTTTTAGTGCCAAATTTCTAGACTTGAAGAGAGTTCCAATCGGACTACTACCCACAATGTTTCTAGAGATTCCCCTAATCCTAGTTGTTGTTCCAATCATTTGAATTGACACTCCACCATTACTTCCGTAAGAGCTGCGAGGAGATTGATCTCCTGATCAGCGACGAAAGCAATCTGATATTGGTACTTGGCAATGATAAGAACAGCAGAAGGGATACTAGAGTGCTGTAGAGCAGGATAGAGAGCATCATATAAAGAGCGAAGGATCATATTGGAGTCGTTGTCTAGGTTATCTACGACCCACTTCCGTACAGAACCAAAATCCTTTCTCTTAAGAAAGTCAATGAGTTCCGTGACATTATTGTTGGCAATGCTAGAGAGAATCCCAGTGTCAATAGAACCACTAGCAGCATACCTCTGGCATTCATTTAGTACTCGTCTCCAATCTGGGAAATATCGTTGAATGAGTTCTGCGACGACCCTCTTATCAAAACTAATCCCTTCACCGTCCAAGATGTTGTTAAGTCTGTTGAAGAAACTAGCAGCGATCTGTTGCTTCTCGGTTTTATCAATGGCAAAGTCGATACAGGAACAACGTGAATGTAAGGGTTCAATTATCTTATTCTTGAAGTTACACGTGAAGATGAACCTACAGTTTTTGTGAAACTCTTCCACGAACGCACGTAATAATAACTGAACGTCGTGGGTTGTGTTGTCTGCCTCGTCAATGATGATAACCTTATGTTTGGATCCACCCAATAAGGAAACAGTTGATGCAAAGTTCTTGGCTTGGGATCTGACTGTATCCAGAAACCGTCCTTCGTCCGAACCATTAATGACATAGTAATCTACTCCTATCTCTTGGCACAATGCTTTAGCTACAGTTGTCTTACCTATACCAGCAGTGCCAGACAGTAATAGGTTTGGAATCTCACCACTGTTTATAAACTCTTTGAAAGTTTTTTTAATACTTTCAGGGAGTATACAGTCATCAATTTTAGTAGGTCGATACTTCTCGACCCATAGGAAATCACTCATGATAAAACGGTGTTAATAAGGATCCGCGTCTGGTTTTCACTAGGTGAGTATCCAGTATGAACATAGCTCCCATCAAATAATAACATACGACCAGGCTTGGGAGCAATACGTTGTTTAACTTTCATGTCGGTAGGGTAGGACTCTGCCCACTCCTGCTGGTGATCATAGATCACTGTGTCACCGTCAGTCTTGTTGTCAACGTATATAATTGAAGCAACATGCTTCTCTGCCACATCAATATGTGGTGGGTGTATGTAAGGTGGACTGTGATGTAGAGTCATATCGAGTCTACATCTAAGGATGTGATCTGCCTCAGCATAGTCCTTGATCTGTAAGACTATCCCTCTAATCAAATATGATAGAGGAGTTTCATCCCACTTATCAGGACTCCAAGGTGGTAGCAACCCGACAGAAAAACCAAAGTCTTCTATTCTTTCGTCCCCATAGTTAGTCAGAGACTGTGATCCCTGAAAATACCAAGGACAACTAGCAGGTCTAGTTGCTATCTGAATTGCTTCAAGGTAAGAAGGTGATATGAAATCATCTACTACCTCTATATCAACCTTCCTCATAGGTAGAATCTGGCTCTAGAGCAATAAGATAGGTCACACCATCAGAACTAATCCACTGGGTAACACCTGACTTACTAACTCTAACAGTGTACCCATCAAGTACACGATCCTGATCCAACTTGTATAGGTTTTCCCCCTTCAAATTGAATGCGAAAGTAGCATCAGTTTCACCTACCTGAATAGCAAAGGTATTAGATGAAGAGTTCTGTCTGTCTCTAATGTCAACAGACACAACACCCTTTCTACCTACGATAGATACGTCCTCAAGGTGCCCATATATGGACAGAGCTGTGGTTATCCTCTGTAAATCTGATAAGGATAGTTCAAACTCACACTCAACACTAGGTAGTTCAGGTAACTTATCTGGTGGACTGACAACAATAGAAGGATCAGCAAAGAAATACTTAGCTTCAGTTCTATCAGTCTTGATAGTCATGAATGATTCATTATCAAAGATAAGATCACCACGATATTCATTCAATGCTAGTACCTTAAGGAACTCATCCAAATCATAGATCGCAAAATCTCTTGGAAAGGTCTCTTCAATCTCTGTACTAGCCAATACATTCTTCTGAATAGACAATGAGGACAACTCATTACCTGCTTTAACCTTAATGGATCTATTGATCTTCATTAGGTTAGTAAGGATACGCTTAGTGCGATCAGAAAGTTTCATAGGGCTGAGTGTCTTCACGGTCTTTGTTTATAAAATGGTGTAGGAGAACGCAATAGTGTATTGCCTTCAGTATATCTTGAGAAGGGAACCCCTTCTTATCATACCTTGAAAGATACTTGATGGCATTACTTCTACAGAAAGCAGGAGCATCACCCACTGCCTCTATAAGATCAAGAGTCTGTATGTTAGTACCCTTGGACGTATAGTGTGACTTATAAGTCTGAGTGATGTAGTCATTTGCCTTTCGTAAGACTTCATCCTCATCATACTTACATCGGATGGCGGGGTTATCTATCCCCGCCTTCTCCATTCTTTCTACAGCTTCTGCCATCATACCCCAAGCGTTAGTTTGGTTATTCTCTTTAGTATTCATTATACGCTGCATCCTCCTGTTTGTCAAATTCTACATCAGCATCCACCTTGTCGTACAATTCACGGAAGGCAGTACGAGTCTCATCATCGAAACGAGAGATACATGATGTGATTGCCTTGGCTTTGTCACCAAAGATTTGATAGGCACGACATATGTGTACCAATCTACGAGTAGAAATCACCTCATCTATGCCACCATCCTTAAAGGTTTTACGGATAACATCAGCCCAGTCACATAGACTCTTAGTATACTGTTCATCATCACAATGAAATCTAAGAATTCTCTGCTCAGTTGCTGGTTGTGGATACTCCTGCTCAAAGGTTAATGGGAATCTCTCAAGGAATGCTTCATTAAGTACATTAGTACCAACGAATCTACCATCCTCGGATCCTTTACCCTTTGTATTGGCAGTAGCAATGACTGTAAAGCCAGGTGCTGGTTGTACATACCTGCCGATCTTCTTAAGGAATACACCCTTGCCTTCTAGGATACTCTGTAAACAAAGGATCTTGTTGGATGCTAAGTCCACCTCATCTAAGAGAAGAACAGCACCAGTCTCAAGTGCCTCTATGACAGGACCATTATGCCAAACAGTGTTCCCATCAACAAGACGGAACCCACCAATAAGATCATCCTCATCAGTTTCAATAGTAATGTTAACACGGATCAACTCTCTATTCAAGGCAGCGCAAGCTTGCTCTACTGAATAAGACTTACCGTTACCTGAAAGACCAGTGATGAATACAGGATAGAATACCTTAGACCTGATGACCTTCTTAAGGTCAGGGAAATTACCAAATGATACGAATGAATCGTCCTTTACTGGTACCAAGTTCTGAGATACACTCTCTACTGTAGCAGGTGTCTTAGTAAGTGTCTTCTCAAGTGCTTCACGAACTGTAAGATTCCAGACACCACGCTGATCAGCGACCTTATACTGCCTAAGTTGCTTGGCAAGTGTAGGATAGGTCAATCCTTTAGCAGCACAGTACTCACGTACTTGTGATGCGTTAATGCTGTCCCCATACTGGGCACGAAGTTCAGATGCTCTGTCTAGTTTCTTAGCCATTTAGGGATCTTTGTTTGTATGTAAATATTGTAAGCCATGGGTTAGGACTTTGGTACCCATGTTGGACACTTATTTCACTGTCACATCACTTCCACCATAGCTTCCAAACGTTCCCCTGATAAAGCAGTCAAATCCTATCACGTATCTCTCTCTGTCAGTCTCATTCTTCTCCACATTATGTACTACCTGAGAAGGGAACCCTATAATCTGCCCATTCTTAGGGGTCATTCTCCATGACTGCTGAGTAAACTGATTGAAGTACTCAACATCAGGTGACAAGGTGGGCATAAAACAATTAGAGTATCTCTGACCCTTGTTCACAACAAAAGCACCACTGTCTTCAGTCACATCTAGGTAGTATACACCTGAAAATACAGCATTCATATGACAATGGTCTTGTGCCCAGTCACCAGGCATATGTTTTACTGCCCATCCTCTACACAAATCAATGTAAATGTAGGGTGATACCTTAAGGTACCGATGAGCAAAGAATTTCATGGCATCAGAGATCTCATGCTTAAGATCTACGAGCTCAGGATGTCTCCATATATCACGGTCGGTGGATATATATCCATTGTCTGTACCAGTTCTCTCATAATGCATAGCCTTAACGAAGTCCAGCCACTTGGACTGAACTTCGATGTGACTTTCAAATAGAGGTGTAGGGAATAACGAGTGTATTGTGGGCTTCATGCTACTAATGATATAAATTCGCTGAGTATTCTCTTACTTGTTTTCTTATTCTTGAGTGATTTTGTGAATGCTCTCTTGATCTGTGCCTTAGTAGCATCATCTGCCACTTCAAACTCATTAGCATTCTCATCAAATGACTTAGAGTGGATGTAAAGTGAGCGTGTATAGCAAGACTTAGTGTCAATGAATGACTTATGCTTCTTCCACTCAGTGAAAGAGGACTCTCTCTGCTCCCACTCTAAGTTCCTAAGGACGCGGTTAAAATCATTTCCACTGACAAGACGTATAGAAACAACATTAGTGTTAGGAAAGAGATCCCTAAGGTTTTGAACGTAGGTATCACTCTGTCCATAGTAGCTCTGTCTGTGATCGAATGGTGCATAGATTCTACCTAACTTGCGGTCACGTAATTGGCAGTTATGAAGGTCACGTGGGAAGAAACGATCTTCACCTGACTCAGGATAATACCGTGAATGCTTAGTCCATCTTGAAATAGGAGATCCTTCTCCATCAGTTAGGTTAATAAGATGTACTTTCTCTACCTTATTCTGCTTCTGGAACTGAGGAATGATCTGTCTCATAGCAATGAGAGCTTCATTCAGTGGTGTTCCTGAAAGATGTAGAGATTGTGGTATAGGATAGTGAGAATTCTTATTGAAAACTCTTGCTAATCTGAAAAGATATAGTGCTGCTTTATCTTGGTCTCTACTATTTAACGTACTTGATAGAACGTTTATAAGATTGAACCCACCGACTACTAAATCACCTTCTTTCTTAGGTTCTTTGTACCAGCACTCCTCTCCTCTACTCCACTCATTAGTGAAGATGTATACTTCATAAGGAATCTTAACCTTACGACAGAATGATACAAGATTTAAGGTCTGTTTTACTGTGTCAAAGATAACAGAACTCATGGATCCAGACCAGTCAAGGTTGAAGATCAACCCATGATTCTTACCATTAGGAGTAATGTTTATCTTCTTGAAAATATCGTCGTTGTATCTGTAAGAATGAAGCTTCTTTGTATCGAGAACCCCAGTGCGATTAGGAAGAGTACGAGCATAAGCCGCAGCTGATTTCCTACACTCAAACTCCTTAACGAGGTAATTAACTTCACGGTTTGATTGTGATTTGAACTCTCTGTATGCTGTGTTGACATTTTCAAACTGCTCAGGGTTACCAATGTTCTGCTCCCAGTAACTATCAAGGAATCTTAGATGAGTTTGAGCAGATTGTATGACCTGATCTAGATCTAGTTCAGGAATCTGTACGTAGTTTATGACAGGAGCTGAAGAATCAACGAGCTCTTGGATCGATTCAGATAATATGGAATCAGTTTGTGCTTCCAAGCCATCTTCATGACGCTTGCCACCCTGAGGAACTTTACCCGCATCAGCGGCTCCTTCTTCAGGTTGTGGTTGTGGTGCTTGACTCGTATCCTGTTCAGTTTGATCAGACTCTCCTTCTCCCTCTTCATTATTTTCTGATTGATCGTCGGTTGACGACTGGGTGGAAGATCCTGATGCTGAGGGCAATTCAAGTTGGTCCTCAGAGGGAGTCTGAGAAGGTTGATTCTCCTTCTGCCCCTTGTCATATGTATATACATCCTTTGCCAACTGTAAAACTTCTTCAAAAGTTTCTAGATCCCATGCTGTAAGCTTGTATCCTTCCTCTTCTTCACTGAAAGGGATGTCAACGAAGTGTCCTATCTTAAAGAATAGATTCAAACGATCAGCAAGAGAGTACTTAGTGATGTCCTCACCCTCTATTCTAAAGAAGTCATCCTTAGAGAACTGCTCATACCCTTTACGGAAGGTCTTAGGGATACCAGGATATCTTCTCTTAATTAGTTTTTCAATTCTTATGTCCTCACATACATTAACGTATGACTGAGGGACAGATCCCAAGTGATCCCACTCATTTGGGGTGTAAAGAGCATGTCCTACCTCATGTGAAATGAGCATATCAAGGACAGACTCTGTAGCTTTCTCCCAGTTAGGAAGGGTGAGTACTCTACGCTCTACGTCAAACTGTGCTGTCTCTACAGGACGGTGCTCTACGATCAGATCTTCCTGAGCAAGCAGTCTAGCAAGTGTTCCTTTGACTTCAAGCATGAATTCCTCCGTGTATGTACATACAATAATACCCCTTCCGTTCGGATGGGGTACTTAGTAGACACTTTATGAACTGGTTCCTAGCTTTCTTCGCTTGACGCAGTGCTTGTGGCTTCAGGTGGCGTTTCTTTTCCTTTTTGGAATGATGCTGCCAATTGGGAACTTTCATGGAGCTTCTCCAGTGCTTGCTTTAACTCAGGGGTCTCCTCCCACGACCATTCCTGGTTGTGCTGAGGGTTCTTTTTAGTGATTGTATGGGTTCTAATCATAATATAAGATACACAAGGTGATTTTATTTATATGCCACTTTCTTCAGTGACCACTGAGAAGTTCTGTTTCTTCTCTACTTTAAGGATCCTCTCGAACTTGTCCTGAAGGACATCAGGTTTGTGAGATATGATGAATACATTTGTACTATCGTTGAATGATCTCAGAATTTTCATGAAATCATAGGTACCTGCTATGTCAAGGGAACTGTCAAAGATCTCGTCCAGCATCAACAGGTTAGTATTGGCACTGTTCTTCATCTTAGCTATGGTTCTCCACGTGAACAGGAGTGCTAGGTCAATCCTCATCTTCTCTCCTTCAGAGAAGGAAGCATATGAGAACTCATCCCTGAACCTAGACTTGATGGTCTCCTCAAAATGCTCATTGAGTTCAAAGGACACATAGAAATCCAGTTCATTGAGGTACTTATTGATCATTTTGTTCATGATCGGTAGGTACTTCTTAATGATCTGACTCTTGATACCAGTATCCTTGAGCATATTAGACACCACATCAAAGTTGTCCCTCTTACCTTTAGTAATGGACATCTCCTTCTGTGCCTCCATACCCTCTTCTGCTAGGGATTTTAACTTCTTCTTCTCTCTGGTTATATTAGCAGTGCTAGGTACTGATAGTTCCTCTTCTACCTTCTTAATAGAGTCTCTCTTCCACCCTATCTCCCTGTTATTCCCTGTTATATCAGTCTGTAATGCCCTAATCTCCTTTAACTTATCGTTCTTTTCCTTTACTATCTTAGAAATACTATCTACTTGTCCTCGTAGGTCTTCCTGTGCTGTAGCAAGTTCGCTAAGCTGTTCGCTAATGCTTCCCTTCTTGTCAGTGCGTAGGCTATCAGGGATTGTTTGCCTACAAGTCGGACAGTTATCATGCTCATTAAAGAACTCTAACTCCTTATTTAGTCTGCTGGTCTTGTCTTCAAATTTTGCTCCAAAGATGGTGAACTCACTGAGTTTTTTATCAACATCACCAAAGTTATCAACCTCTTTCTGTAGGGATTCGACACTCTCAGATCCTTGTAGGATTATTTGCTCAAGACTGAGAATATCTTTCTCTAAAGATTCGATCTCCAACTTCTTAGAGTCCTTATTCTCTTTATTCTGGACCTGTAGGTCAGATATAAAACGCTTCTGGATCTCTACCTTTTCCTTTATCAGTTCAAGGTCATACTGTTGCTTACCAAGTGAGTCCCTTACACCTTTAGCTCTCTCCTTAAGGATCGAGTGCATCGTAGAAAAGATCTTGATGTCTAATAGATCCTCAATGACATCTCTACGATTGACTGAGGTCAACTGCATGAAGGGAACGAACGTACTGCTACCTAATATAACGACCTGTGTGAAGGACTTATAGTTCAGTTTAAGTACTGTCTGCTCCAACCATTGCTGTTGATCTCTCTGGTTGGACTCTTGATTGAGTACCGTACCATCTCTATAGATCTCAAAGAGGTTGGGTTTAATCCCACGCTTGACAGTCCAGTCGGTAGACCCAATCTGAAAGTCAATGGACACCACAGTGTCCTTCTCGTTGACAGCATTGATCAACTGACTCTTTGATATCTTACGAAATGGTTTGTTGAACAGGACAAAGCAGATAGCATCAAGCATCGTACTTTTTCCTGCTCCGTTGGAACCTATTACTAGGGTCGAGGGTGAACCATTCAAGTCAATCTCAGTAAACTGATTACCAGTTGAAAGAAAATTCTTCCATCTGATAGTCTTGAATATAATCATGATTTAGACAAATTAAAAATCAGGTGGTATTACTATCTGATCAGGGCTGATCACAAAGTAGGGATGATTGCGCTCCTTACAAGCACCAATAGCATCTTCACTCGACACCTCAACCACACTCATCCGAGGGTAGTCATCGGCTTCCAGAAGTCCAGCATAGCGCATTGCGTCGTCTTTGTCAACAAACATGTATAGAGTCTTGTCACCAAACTCATCCTCAACAGAGTAGGCACCCTGATCCTCTTTACCTTTTAGTGCCAGGACAAACATCACACCAGTTCTAGAGCTTCTACGTATAATGATTTGAGAAGGGTCTTAATACCATCCTTATCGTGGTACTCCATACCATCAACATACTGTTCCAGTACAGTGAGGGTATCTTCCTTCTCTATATCTAGGCTGTCCTCTAGCTGAGACTCGAATGAGGAATCCTCTACAACCTTGATCTCATGGACACCATGTACATACAGTTGACTGATGAAATATTCAAACTTAGAGGGGTCTGTCTTCCTCTCTACGATGACCTTAACTATCTTTCCAGTATAATCCTTAGGGTCAGGTAGTTTTCTCTCATCATAAAAGACCTTAGCAAATATACTATATGGATTTGGAATGAAAGTCCTCTTAATAGTACTGGTATCATACTGATGGAACCCTCTTTCATCACCCCAGTCGTTCCAATAGATCTGATAGGGGTTGCCTAGGTAGTGACAGTTCTCATGACTAGACTTAGTGTGGTAGTGACCTGAGAAAACCTGCTTAAACTTAGAGAAGAGACCCTTATCTATACCATGATTCATAACGAATCCTTTATGTGCCTCAAATCCATTGAGTTCTAGGTGACCCATTGCCACCTCACACTGTGTATCCTCTATGAGTTTATATGTTTCCTCTTGATTCTCTGAGTTGATCCAAGGTATGAACAGGATAGGTAGTCCACCTATCATTACTTCTGTTGCCTTGTCATAGATGTGTATATTATCATACTCTCCTAGGAAGTTATCTAGGGTGTTGAGCTTGTTAGTATCCTTATAATATGCTGTATGATTACCCACAAGGGAGTGAACTTCGACCCCCATTTTTTGTAGTCGATCGAAGTAGTGTGTTCTTGCCCAATTAACTGACCATATATCTACTGCCTTTCTATTGTCGAATGTATCACCTAGATCAAGGACCACCTTGATCTTATTCTTCTCTAAGTAAGGGAAGAATACGTTATTGTAAAAGTCTAAAAAGTATTCATGAAAAATTCGACTAGACTTCCTCGCACCGAAGTGCTGATCAGTTATTATTGCTACGTTCAATTGCTTCTTACTTGTACGTTTTCCTTAATAGTGTTGAAATCTGAGTAGTTATCATCACCATCACTATGGAATACCTGATCGTATCCTGACTTACTGATAATCTTATTCTTAATTTCTAACTGTCTCTTCTCTTTTGAAATTCTTCTGAGGAAAGCGTAGTAAATGATCTGTGTGAAGTAAGCAAATGGATTGCTTGACTTAGCAGGATCAAAGTTCTGTATATACTGGACACAATTTTCTATCCCATCACATATCATGTCCTCTCGGAACATATAGTTGACGAAGTTAGGCTTGTATGACAGGTGAGTTGCTATCTTTAAAAAGCAGTCACCAATATAATTACTGATCTGCGGTCGAGGTGCCTCGTTCTCTGCGGCAACCTTACATTGTGCCTTGAATTCTACTAGGGCTAGTAAAAAATCCTTGTTATTAACATAGTGTTCTGACTTCTTTTTCATACCAATAACGTATGTACTAACAGTATAGTATGTTAAGGATCAAACGTCAAGCTTGACAAGACTCCATCTCACCTGTAGACTAACTGTGTAGCAGGTTCAAGGGACAGCTATTGATTCTTTTTATTGAACAGAGATTCTAGTTTATCTCTTGCTTCATCTACTGTACCGACGCGCCCCATAGCACGCGGGGGTCGTGGATGATTAGTAGGATCAATCCGTTTCAGTGACAGTTCATAGAACATGACCACCTCTGGATCGCACTCTACAATTGTTATAATTCTATCCATAGGAACAATAAACTGTTCCTCTTTAGAGAACTTCATCCAAGGTGATACCTTGGCACCTATCTTATGGTGTACTGTAACTTCCTCAACAATAATAGGATTGTCTAGGATAACATAGTTACCGTTCTCATCATTAACAGATGTCACTTTAGAAAGAACCTCTTCACCAGATACCATCTTAATGGCACCCAGAAATTCTTCATCAGTTGGCATTTTATTTTGTTCGTAAGTTAACGTCAATAAATTCATAGTTAAACGATTCTTCATTATAAATTTTAACCCTCTCAATCAAATGGTTGAGGGTATAGTTGCGACGACCACCTTTAGTGGTGTCGTCTGCTAGATCATATAGAACAGCCTTGCGCTTGTTCACTCCTTTCCTAAGGACTCTGCCAATGGATTGGAGATTTCTAATTCTGGACTTTGAGGGGCTTGCGAACACGATGTTATGGAGATTCCTAATATTGATACCAGTACTAAAAGTCCCATAGCTGGCAACAATGATTGAATCTTTTGTAGTTTCAACGATCTGTCGTATCTTTTCTCGGTCATCGGTTTCAATTCCTCCATGTACTAGGAAGACCTGACGATGATCCCCTACTTTTGTATTTATCAATTCATACAATGGCAACCCATGCTTCTCGACATAATTGAAGAGGACTAGAGTGTTACCATCTAGATCACAGCACAGATTTCGTATGAATCTATTCCTATTTTCGTGAGAACAGAGGTATTCCATCTCATCTTGATAGGTTTCAAAGGTTTGCTTCTCATGCTTGAGTAACAAAATCTTAATTTCAAATTGGGAAAGGTGACCCTGCTTGATAAGTCTTTCAGTTTTAGTTACCTTGTTGACTGAACCAAAGACACCCTCTAGTACTAGACGATTAGTTTGTAGTCCATCTAGTGTACCAGTAAACCCTATCCTATACTTACAGTCATGAAGTTTATTCATGATGCTAGTAAGAGACTTAGCTTTAAACTGGTGTGCCTCATCACCTATGACTGCTCCAAACCTTTCAAAGTATTTCCTTGGTAGTTTGTAGACTGACTGCCATGTAGTAATTATAACATCCTTATCAGAAAATGGGGTCGCGCCACCATACACCTTGTGACAGTGATGCTCTGAGTTCCATCCATAATCTTCAAAGTCCTTATACATCTGCTCTACCAGTGATGTAGTAGGGACTACTATTAGTGTGCGTAGATTCTTTCTCTCCCAATACCTAGTGAGAGCATAGATCATCAACGATTTACCTGACGCAGTGGGTGATAGGAGTAGTTTTCTCCTATGTTTCATTGCATCATAGATTGCTTTGTACTGGTAGTCTCTTACCTTGAGTGGAATGCTGAGATTCTTTACGAATTCTCCGACTCCAGCTGGAGTAACAAGGTCATCCACTTCCTCTGGTAGTCCATATACATCGTTGTCCACGAGGACGTACTCATACCCTTTTTCTTTGCAAAAAGAAGTAACGTAAGGGAGAAGACCAGCATAAATCTCACCTGTACCTGGACTGAATAGTTTAATTTTTCCATCCCAATAGCGTTTCTTATACGCTGACATAAACTTTGCTTCAGGTACCTCAAAGGTAAACTCATCTGCCAATTCATATCCCACATGGGGTTCACAGTCTACCGTGAGATAGACTTCATTCTTTTTCTTAATGTGTACGCTAGACATCGTAGCCTTTAAGCATCTTGGCAAATTCAATCGCGTTCTTTATTTGAAACGATTGATTGTTCACTGCCGTAAGGATGCTCTTGAGAGCATCTATCATCTGGTTATAGTACTTTAGCTTTAGTATTGCTTTCTGATACTTTTCATCGGAGTCAATGTAGATGCCGATGTCTGTCTTTAATAGTTTTAAGTGGAAGGGCTTCTCAGACTTTCCTGTGTAAAATTCCCAGAGTTCACGATACAGTGACTTCAATTTAATCTCATGCTCATCTCTGAGCATCGTTACCTGATTAAGCAACTGAAGATATTTAGCGTGCTTCCTTGGAATGTCAAGGGAGTCGTGATCTAGTTTTTCATCATCTAGTTGAGAGTCTTTTTTCCAGAGACCCTCGATCAATTCAAGGTTCATATACGTTTATTATCGTCTGTGATAAATTCCATCAGGGTATATTTAAATGTAACATCAGCAGTCACGTAGTCTATGTCTGATGGGTCTGCTGAGAACCTAACACCACTCAAGCTCACTGGGAATATGTTCATGAACACAGCAGTGGTTACAGTAGTGTAGTTACTATTCAATACTAAGAGCCTAGCATCTGTAGTGATCTTATTAAAGTCTTTAGGTCTTCCCTTCTCATTTACAGTGTTGAGATACTCTATGAACTGTGACTCAGTTCTAGGGTTAGTTAAACCTTTCAACCATTTGTATACCTCATAGTAATTGTCCATGTTCTCATTGATCATGAACGTTAACTGGAGATCTCCAAAGGACATCTTGTCTCCAGGCAAATCATATGGTTTCACCCTGGTCTCAATAGTCCTCGTACCTATACTAATCTCAGGCACGTTAACTGTCTGACAGAAGAATTCCACAGTAGGAATCCTCTCAATAATAAACTTAAAACCAACGGGTGATAAGAAGTTCTTACTGTCTGGTGAAAATAATCTTTGTTCGCTGGAAGTCATTCCCAGTATTCTTCTAGTACATCTAATACATTATTTAGGGCTTGTTGAGCAGCCCATCTTTCCTTGTTATTCCAATCGGTATACCAACTCTTATTATGGATACCATTCTTGATCTTATGAATACGAGGTACCAGATCAACCTTTTTAATTCTGCCGTTCATAGCCTGTCTCATCGGATACAAGTTTATAGTATAATTTAGCACAGAAAGGGCTTCAATATGGGTATGTTTCCAAGTCCACATCTAAATAGATTTTTAACTGTGAGGGAAGGAGTCGAACCTTCAAGTCCCGCCAAGAACAGTAGTTAAACAGACTACAGCGTTTACCGTTTCGCCACCTCACACTGAAGCCCTATGAAAGGGCTGAAATTAGACGAGTGATACCTATCCCTCCTCCACTGCGGGGGAAGAAGTCAAAGTCTAAGAACTCTTCGAGTTCTTTTTCTACCCTTTCCTTACCGAATTTACGATAGAGAAGCGCAGCATATCCACCTTCAGAGATACTATGGAAGGTGTCTCTCATTTGATCCTTGTCAGTGCTCCTCTCAGCACTGCCTATGGTCTCCATACCACCTAGGATGACATCTATCTTCCTACTGGTACCATCATCATTCCTAGACATGTTCCAGAAAGGAGATGTCCACTCAGGGAAGTCTGTAATCATACCTCTACGGATAGCAGACTCATGTCCATGATCAAGTTCTTTCACCTTATACTTGTCACCCCACTCAGCATAGGTCTTGATGTTAGATTCATCTAATGCTATACCTAACCACCGACAGAGTTCAATCTCCATCTCTTGTAGTTCTCCAACACCACCCTTCATCTCGAACTCAAACATGGGGAAGATGGTCTCGTGTCTACCTGGAACTGGATTAGGCTCTGCCCTATACGACGTTGAGACACAAAAAAATCCTTCCTTAGAAGGATCGGATAGTAATTCATGTTCTAACCACATCTGACCTGTCTGTGGTAGTGGCCAAACATTACCACCGTAGTTATAGGTTGCTACTGTTTCTGGATCTTCACAGGCAGCAAGGATGCTTAATCTATTCTGGGTATGTACCTCAAGGAAATTTTTAGACAAAAAAAATGACCTCAATTCGGTCACAGCGTCGTTATACTTCTTTGGATCTATTAATGATGTCATTATCTAATGCCAAACTGATCTATTTAGACAAAAAAAGAGACCCATAAGGGTCTCTTTTGAAGTATATGTGATAACGATCACATTAGGTTAGCAACTCTTACACGTCTGTAGTAAGCGTTAGCACCAACGTTAGTTGCGTGCTGAGGATCACTATTAGTAAGTGCTGTAAGTCCCTTAGCAAATGGGTTAAGAACCATTCCGTAACGAGTCTTAAACCCGATACGTGGTTGGAATGTATCCTGACCAATCGCTCTGTACATCTGGAGAGGTACATAAGGACAGTAGAATAATCCAGCGTCATATGCGTTAGATCCTTTGTATCCTACAACGTAGTACTGATCAGCAGATACGTTAGCAGAATAAGGGTCGATGTAGACCTTGAAGCGTCCGTTGATTGTACCAACGAATGTGTTTCCAGTGTCATCGATCTCGCCAAGTCCACCAGTTGCCTGTGTGATACCTGAATCGTAGTCAAGAACACCAGCCATGGCAAGAGCAGAAGCAACATCACTTGAAGTGATAATTACGTTACCCTTTCCGCGACGAGTTTCAAGCGCGATTGCGTTTGCGTCTCTTTCGATCTGGAAAAGAAGTCCCTTGAATTTCTCAACTGACCATCTTCCGTTGGAGTCAACGTCAAGGTCAAATACACCAGCGTTAGCAGTGTTAACCTGAGCACCAGGCTTAGCACCACGATAAACTGTACGTACTACCTCACGGTTGATTTCAGCAAGTATCTCTGTAGAGAGAATGTTTGCTAACTCAGACTCAGCATCCAATCCATGAATAGCTTTCAAGTCTTGAGCAAGTTCAACAGAGTAGTCTGCTCTTAGGGCACGACCTTTAGCTTCAACCGCAATACGGTCTATGCTGAATGCCATTTCCATGAACGCTGTAGAAGCACCTTCACCTAAGCTCTCTTGCTCGGATGTAGTGAACTTGCTACTTGCTAGGTCGTAGTTACCTTCTGTGGTACCACCACCTGTTGCGTCGTTGATAAGACCAGGGTTCTTCTCAGTAGTAGCTGTTGGAGGTGTACCACCATCAGTACCAGAGAACTGTGCGTCTGGCTCATCGAAGAATGCTTCGTTACCAGTCTGGTTAACGTAGCGGCTTCGCATTGCGAAGATTAGTCCAGTAGGACCATTCATTGGCTGAACACCTGCGATGTCATAAGCAATAAGCTTAGGCATAGCACGACGAATCAAGCTAATGAGTATAGGGTCGAAACCATATACATTACCAGCACCTGTTGTAGGTGTGTTGATAGGACCAGCGTTTGTTGGTGCCTCGGTGAGGATTTGCTTTTCCTCTCTCAAGAATTTCTCTTGGTTCTCTAGGAGTTGTGCGGTTACCGCTCTACGATAGTTGTCCTTGATTTCAGGAAGACCATCATGCTTTAGTACGGGATTCCACTTCTCCTGTAGTTGTTCTGTGTTAAACATTTTAAAATGTTAGAAATTAGAAGTGAATTAGATCCTTTTAGCTAGAGCTTCGACATATGCTGCCATGCTCTCACTAACAGTTTCAAGTTGTTTGTCAGCTTCTGGTGCTGACTCTTCTGAAGCAACTTCAGTTGTAGTCTCAGTCTTCGGAGTTCCGAAGTATGATTCCTTAATCTGACCTAGCTTCTCACGATACGACTCTTCGGTTTTGAATTCAACGGCTTCAGCAAGTGAGGTGAACTTATCCTTCTGGACTTCGCTTTCGAGTCCTCTGGCTAGTTCATTCAAAATCTCATTTTTACGATAGGTACCTACTACCTCGTGAAGTTCGATGTTCTTCTGGACCTGCTCATTAAGTCGGCCTTCCATCTCATCTAGTTTCTCGCTCATCTGAGCAGCAACGTCCAGTTTCTCGTCAGGTACGTTGATGTTGCTCTCGACGAACAATTTCTTTAGCCCTTCCATGAATGCTTCTGTGACTTCAGAACGAAGACCTTTTTCCACGGCCAGTTCATTCTCTTTAAGCCATTCCTCTGCAGCATATGAAAGGAAATTCTCTACGCGACCAGCAAATTCTTCCTTGATGGATTCAACTTCCTCAACGAATTTACCAGCAGCTTGCTCCTTAAGGGCATCAACTTTCTCTGTGACTTTCGCACTAACGGCAGCCTCAAATACAGTCTTAGCTCTCTCTTGGAATTCTTCTGAAAGGTCAGCACCTGCTAGTACAGCAGTAATGTCCTCTTTGACCTCTTCTTCTTTGGACTCCTTAGCGGGTTCCTCAGCAATTACCTCACCTTCAACTTGTGTATCATCAAAGATCTTAGCGGAAAGAGCACCAGGCATTTTAGAAGAAGCACTTGATGGCTTCATCTTAAGTGTCTTGTCTTTTTCTACTGCTACTGGAGCAGCAGCTCTTTTGCCAACGTTAGCATCCCCTTCGGGCTTGTCCTTGCTATTAGATGATGCTACTTCAACAGCATCGTTCTTAAGGTCGGACTTCTGCTGTGGAACAGCACCGCTGGTGATTGCGGTATTTCCTGTGGCGGCATCTTCAGAAACTTTCTCTACGGATTCAGCAACTACTTCTTTAGTAGTTTTTTCCGCGATGAGTTTCTCAAACTTTTCATCGATTGTGGTGGACATTTACGTGACTCCGTAATAAGATCTGCGGTAATTTGCTATATTTATTTATAAATCAGAGACTTCTTAGGAAAGCCGCGAACGCGGAATACTTTCTCTCTTGAAGTTCTTGTGGGTTTGGAGCATTGTCAATGGAAGCTTTGATCTGTTCGATCGTTTGTTCCTTAACCTTGCCATCTACTGTCACCCACTCACGTCCTTCATAAATTCCCTCTACAAAAGCATCGGGAGCTGAAGGATCTGCCACGATATCCGCAGCGGTAGAAAGCATGAAGTCATCAGCGACTACTTGAGTGTTACCTTCACGCTTAATTGAACCGAGTCCTCTCGATGAGACACCCAGTTGGACACCCTCTTCAAGTAAGTTCTTAGCGATCTTACCCATTGGGGTCTCCAGTAGTTTTGCCTTACCTATGAAGTTATTTCCTTCAGGGTAAAGCTCAACAATCTTGTGTGATACACGATCTAGATTTAGGGTTGGACCATCAGGGTGTCCAAGCTCTCCCAGTGCTCTGCCTCGTGATATATGTTCTTCATTGTACTTAGTAACCTCACGCTGCATGGTATCGAACTTATACATCCGACCATTGCGATTGGTGATCTCAGTTTGAAGAAAAACTCCTTTAATGAATGTAGACTTCTTACCGTCTGATTCCTCAGTAAGAACTTCTATTTCATTATTCTGTTCCGTTATCAGTTTCATCTTTGGTTGGTTCCGTTGTTGCATCTGATTGATCAGGATTCTCTATGGCCTCAGGGTCAGGTTTAGCATCTCCCTCTGGGGGAACATGCGGAAACATCCTATTAGCCACGTCCAATTTACTAGCGTCAACTGCGGCAGCAGCTTTCACCTGTAGCATATCCTTGAGCTTTCCCAAAGCATCAGCTTGGTCATTATCCCAAAGCAAATCAACGATTTCTCGTTCTTGTGTAGACATAACAATTGTTAAACTATAATTTATTTATTAGAGGAAGAACTTTTGGACGCGGGGGCAGGTTTGAGTGCCTGTTTAGCTTGCGCTTGTGTTAGCTTCTCTTGTGCCTCAGCATTATCCAACTCCTGTTGCATCATACCCATATCCATCTGCTGCATTTCAAGAGGATCTAAAATCCTTCCTTGTTTAATATCGTCAGACATCTGCATATCAAGTTCATCTTTCTCGGTCTCTGATTGACCAAGAATATTCGTGCGTACGTATTCAGTAGAGAAGTAGCGACCCATGTATGGTTCCATAGCAGCGATCACACCTAGCTTCTCATTTAACATTTCAATATTCTTAAGTTCTGTGAAGTGATTGTCATATAAGTAATCGTACTGTATATGCTCCTTCATATCTTCCCAGTCTTCAGGTGTGATAACACCTTTCAGAATGAGTTGAGTCTTAAGCATGTCTTGGAACATCTCACTGAACTTCTTACGGAGCTTACCAACGAACTTAGTAAACTTAAGTTCATCGCGCATGATCTCCGATGACCTACCAAGATTGAAACTTGTATTAGAATCTAATCTACCAGCAGGTACGTTCAGTGCTTTATATAATTTAGTCTGGAAGTATGTGATATCACTTAGTTCTCCTAAGTTCTGTCCACCAGGTAGAGTAGTGATCTCAGTACCGCGTCCACCTTCCCTTCTTGGGAGCCAGAAATCTTCCAGCATGGACATGTACTTACGATCATCTCTGATCTCTCCAGTGTTAGCATCGTAAACTAACTTGTTACGATACCTACCCATCACCTCACGTAGGTATTGTTCTGCTTTGATCTTAGGTAAGTTACCTACATCAATGTAGAATATTCTGCGCTCAGGTGCGCGAGATATACGATAGATGACAAGAGAGTCCTCAATCATTTGGAGTTGATTGAGTACCTTAATAGCTTTATGTAAGTATGATAAAACTATATTCTTATTGGTATCGAGGATACCAGAGGTCACATATGTTATCGCATCTTTCGCAATTTTAATTCCAGAGTTCGCTGATGTGTTCTTTAAACCCTTAGGATTATAAATGAAATACTCATCTACCTTACCATAGTCCAGCTGTTGAAACTGATCTGCTGTCTTAGGTATCTTGTTTATCTGCCTTACTTTCTTAATCTTTTGTGGATCAACGTATCTCAACTCAAGGATTCCTTCCTGAGGTCTCTTGAGATCGATGACTTTATGGTAGTACATTCTACCATCGATGTACCATCTACGGAACATCTCATGAGCCTTAGTATCAAAACCTACTAGGTTCTTAAGATACTCAAACTCTGTACGAATCATTTCCTTTACAGCATCACTAACCTCTAGGTTAGATAGATCTATCTGTACTGGACTATCGTTTTGATCTGTTACTATTGCTTCTTGAATTATATCTTCAATCGCACTATCAACTTCAGGATGCATCGCCATCATGCGATACTTCACTACCATATCATATTCGGTTTTAAAATTCCCGTCTAAGTCTACGTATGTACCATGATAACCACCAGCGATAAAACTGGTAGCACCATCGTCAAGAGTAGGAGCTACTGGAGAGGGAGCATCTTTGCTTAACCTCTCCTTCCTCTTCTTAAACGAGAATCCAAATAACTGTGCCATGAACTAAAGGGTTCCTACCCTATTATTTAGGTGGTTCCTTTAACTGCTTTCAGTTCATTACCACCGCCACCAGACTTCTCGGAAGTCTCGAAGAACTGGTATGCGAACTCAACATCAAACTCTTCATAAGAGTCGTTGTTGTCGTAAGCTAATGATACCTGAGAAACAGATACTGGGAATGCCTTAAACAATTCATAAGCACGAATTGGCTTAAACTCATCTGCGCTTCCCTCAAACTTATCTAGTTGAGTGACAGTGATGTTTGAAAGAATCTCACTGATAGGAGCGGATGCTGTGTTGGCATCGACAGAGTTAGTCAAGTCGATCCACTTCTCATAAGCAGCACGAAGACTGAATGCGTCATCCATATAGAATGTAGCAGTCCATGACTCGAATGTTCTGTCACCAGGAACTTTAATTACTCTACCTCTAAAAGGTAATTCAACAGTACCAACTGAACTTTGTGGTAATGCTGCGCTCTTACACATGTAAGCTACGAACTCATCCTCAGAAGTTTCTCCTCCTTGAGGCTTAGCACCCGTTGGAAACTTGTGCGAGACTTGGAAGAGATTAGGTCTAACTCCTCCCTTTATCCTTTGTTGGAAGCCTAAGACTCCCAACACTTTTGCTTCTGCCATTGTTTAGTACCTTAAGATCTGCGTGGGATTACTTCTTCAAAGCTAACACCAGTACGGGTAGCAACGAAGGTTAGTGTGATGAAGTTAATCGAGCGAGCAGGCTTAATGTAAATTTCGGCCACGAACTCATTAGCATCGATAACTGCGGGTGTGTTGTTAGAACTATCACACACAACTAGGAAATCAGTAATACCACGACGTGCTTGAATGTCACGGAGGTATGGTTCAACAACGTTGTTGAAGTTGTTCCTAGTGAATTCGTCGTTAAGTTCAAACAAGACTCCCTTCGCAGCATTTCCTATTGTCTTCTCTACGACGAGGAAGAGACGACGGACGTTGATGCGATCAAAAGCAGATGGTGAAGCGAGAGCAGTTTTGTCACCGAATAGGACTATGCCCTGACCAGGTAGACTGGTGATTGGGTTGATTCTCTTCTGATAAAGAGCGTCTCTTTCGGATTTCTTAGGTGAGTACGCAAGTTTGATTGCGTTACGTACACCACCACGGTTCAAACCAGCAGGTGAGAACCAAGGATCTCCATTGGCTGTTGTGTTAGCACATAAGCCAGCAACGTCTCCGTTACATGGGATCCAACGATACTTGTCATTGAAACGGTCGTACAAATACTTCCAACCGCTGTCGAATACAGCATAAGAACTAGAAGCAAATGTATCGTAGTACGCTACAATATTTGTTGTTTGTGTTGCGCTGTCACTTACCCCAACAACGTCTCCCTTGTGTGGTGAGATGAAAGCAACACAGTCTTTACGGTTACCAGCGATAGAGAGAAGCTTGTTTGCCTTTGCTTTGGACTCTACATCATTAGCACCAGAACCACCCATGATTAGGTAGTCGATTTGTACAGTCTCAGTGTCTGCGAACAGATCATAACCAGCGATGATTTCGCCTTGGGTAAGAGTGTAGTCATCTACACCAGCTGAAAGTGTGTATTCTGCTTCTCCAATTACGTCGAAGGCAGTAGTGGAATCTCCACCTAAGTTACCAGTCGAAGCAAATGCGTTAGCAGAAACGTCCCATACTTCATTCTCATGAGCACCCCAGTATACATTAGCACTCTGTGCTAGTAGTACTTCTGGATAATAGTTTAAAGAACCTTCAGGGCTCTTAGCATCTGATGCTTTAGAGAGGTATGTAAACTTCTCAATTAATGTTAGAGGAGTACCAGTTACTCCACCGTTAACATCATAGACAGCGAAATGAATTTCGTCATTTGATCCACCACGATCAGCAACGTGAGGTGATGTACCAGGACGAGGAGCAAGTTGATTCCAACGAAGACCTGAGTAGATCTCTTGTGAATCATACCAATCTGCTACTGCTGAGATAACGATATCAGGATTAGCTCCGTCATCCATTACATCAGTTGTAGTCCACGCACCGCCAGTTGCGTTAATTATATCTACAGATGTACCAGAAATAGCATGAACATAAGCAGTCTTAGTAGCTGCTACGTTAGTTACTGTATCTCCAGGAGAAACAGATCCAACAAAAGAACCTGCCAAGGTTAAACTTTGATCAGCACCTCTGTCTATAGCCACAACTCTTATTGAGTTGCCTACTGTACCAGAAGACTTAGCAGCCCAGTGCCAAGTTTGAGCACCTGTGTAGTAAGATCCTTCGTAACTATCAACGTTAGGGATTAGAACGGATGATCCATCCTCTGTTGCTGATTTTAGTCCACTACCTGAAGCACGCACAACATCAAGCACTCCACCATAGGCGAGAAAACTTGAAGCAGCAAACCATGTTTCTGCGTTACTATCATTTGGTTTGCCAAAAGTCGATATTAGTTCCGACTCCGAAGAGATGCGAGTTGGTATATTAACTGGTCCTTTGGTAAAGGCACCAGCAATTGCTCCAACGTTAACCTCTACAGTTTCGATAGATCCTAGGGTTGTATCCCTTTCTTGGATCACTACTCCTGGCGAGAGAAGCGTGCTAGCCATGCTTAGTACTCCTGATGTATGAAATTCAATTTGTCTAAAAATATTTATCTAAACTTGCTTTTTCAACGGAACTCCCACATGTGACTCATGTCTCCGTACTCATCCACCTTCCAGTTACTGTCATCATTCTCCTTACCATCCATGTTTAATGACCACACATCACCCTTCTCATCAACAACTTGTTCTTCTTCAGACAGTCCATCAAGTATGAATCCGAAGGGAGCCATGTCTTGTTCTATCTGGTTCTTTTGTTCATCATATATCCTACGACGTATGTCCTGGTCAGTAAGTTCTTTAAAATATTCCTGCTGTACTAACCACGCAAATATAACCAGACACATAACTAGGTCATCATTATATCCTTCATCTGCTTCAAAGCTTTGTTTGTTCTGGATGAAGGTAGTAAGTTCCGCAACAATGTTATAGTCGTTAACAATTAACTTATCATCTTCTATCAGTGTCTTTAAGTTAGAGCACCCCTGTGCCTTAACTGTCTTACTCATCTTGACACCCATTTGTGTCTTACCACCAGAGAATCCTGTGCCAACTATCTGTCCAGCACGTCCTCTCATAGCACACATAAGAACGTTCTCATACTCTACATCATAATGAAGTTGAGATGCTACTGCCTCTCCTAGATCATTCACTTCTATTAAAACATATGCTTGATTGTATGCCATTGCTACATCAGCAATAACATTAGGTAATAGCATAGGTCTGATCTCATGATCCCTATACTTTGCTACTAATTTCCACGGAGCCTGAGATATATCAATAACCACAAACGCACTATAGTCCTGAGAAAGCCCACGAGATATATCACAAGTAACGATATAATCGCGATCAGGAATAGGGTGCTCATAAACGTCAAGAGATCCATTGGTTGTTACGGGGTCATCGTATGCTAGCACACGAAGTTTAGATGCTGCTATTAATGTGTCAACAGATCCTAGGAACTCACAGTCAAACTCTTGTGTGAACTGTCTAACTGATGTGTTAGCAATGGTCGTCTCCTTCCATGCTGCGTCTCTACCTGGAACCTTAGACCAATGTACTTCTGTCCATACGTATCCATTTCTACCTTTCTGTGCGTCTACCCATAGCTTATAGAAATGGTTCATACCATTAGGAGTAGATATGATAATTACTTTTGTTGACTGACCAGACGTAATAGTAGGATAAACAGAACTAAAGAATTGTTCTGCGATATGATTTGGGATAAAGGCGAACTCGTCGAGGAAAATGATATTGAACGACATGCCTCGGACAGCACTTGCAGACGTAGAAGCAGCCAATATCTTTGATCCATTCTCAAGCTCCATTGATCCTTTGTTCCATGCGATTATACCCTGTTGCATCCATAAAGGCAACTGTTCATACGCAAGTTGTAGCCTTCCTAAAAGATCTCTAGCAGTAGAGAGTTTGTTAGCAAGGATACCGATGTTGACATTATCATTAAACAAAGCATAGTGAAGCAAGTACGACACCGATGTGGTGGACTTACCTGTCTGACGAGGCAGCTTAGCAATGTTGAATCTATTATTATGAAACTTCTCTAGCAGTTCTTTCTGGAAATCCCACATCTTAAATGGGACTACACCCTCATCAAGAGATACGATCTTGATGTAGTTCATAGTAAAATATACAGGATCACTTTTACACTTGATCCATTCTTCTATTTGTTCCTGGGTGAATTCAATATTCATCCCAACCTTTTTCAGGTTGGGGTTACCAAGATAGAAGTCTTGGGATGATGAAGGCATTATGAGGAAGTTCTATATGTGAAGTCGAAGAATACGGCGGTGACACCAACAGCACAGTTACCAGCAGTGATGACTGATGATCTCTGATAGTCAGCGTTTAAAACTTGTAGTACTACCCACTGATCTTGGCTACCAGCATGTGATACAATCATATCCTTGTTATCATCAAGGTAGATTGCTTGGGTCTGATTTAAGAAGTGAGTTGAATCTGTCTCCATTAGTACACGACAGATAGCACTGTCAGCACAGGAGATAGCAGGCTGGAATGGTAATGGGAACTTAAGTACTCCACCAATCAAAGCAGCGTCTTGTATATTAACAGTTACCTTAGCATGGATGTGACAACTTCTACCGATCTTAGTGTAGTATCCAGTAGAGGTGGTTGTCATTCCAGCCCTAATCGTTGATACAAACTCTGGTGTAGCCGCGTAAGATCCCTCTTCGTAATGATCAAGAATTTCGTATGTTGAACTAGCCAGACTTGTCTGATTACCAAAGTCAATACCCTTATCTGCCTGGAGCTTATAGTGACCAGCCTCTGTAATCCGTGCCGCTTCCGAAAGAGTACCACCCTGTACAGTATAGAATTTAAGTGCTCCATTTTCCGCTAAGTTAGATGTTCCAGTTACTTCACCAAAGATAGCAGCATATGTAACGTTAGCATTGTCGGCAAGATTTCTGCCTCTAAAGTCAATACGTCCTGGCTGATGTCCTACTCCAATAGTACCTGACTTATACAGTACAAGGTCAGGAGCAGTAGTTGATGAGTTACTTGTGTTCTCAATAATAATTTGGTCAGTGGTGTCAGAACCTTTAACGTGTAGCTGACCTGCTGGTTCATCAATGCCTAAACCTATTAGGTTTCCGCGCATTGTCATTACATCTTGAGCAGAACCACTGTCTAAGATTTGGAACTTAAGTAATCCTCTTTCCGAACCAGCAGTATCTGAATGAATCTTAGATGTAACAGTAGCATAATCAAGATCAGCATCGTTAGCAGCATTCCTTCCTACAAAGGAAAGCTTACCCATTTCATCAGCAGCAGCAGCACTGCTACTGTTTCTGCGAATCTTAAGTACTGGACCTACGTTCTCAGAAGCATCATCTAGTTGTAGTGCAAGAGATGAACCAGTCCATGTACCAGCACCAGTTACATCTACGTTAGTAGAATTTAAGGTTATGTTAGTATCACCAACCTCTAGGTTAGGTGTACCATTATTATTAGCATCTACTTCAAAAGCAAGTTTACTTCCCTGTGTATTCCTCTTACGGAAACCAAACTGTGCTACCTTATTACCACCATTATTTCTGAAGTCTATGTGACCTAGGTCATTACCATCAGCAATAATAGAATCAGATGTAAAGTCAATACCACTATGTTTGAATGTGATATCAGCAGCAGAATCTACAGTACCAGTGTTGTCTGTGTTCTGGATAAGAAAGTTTCTAGTTCCACTAGCACCAATGGTTACTTCACCAAAGGTTACGTCTGAGGATGTTTCTACCTCTTGCCCAATGGCAATAGCACCAGTTGAGGAATTATAAGTTACACCTGTACTTCCAGTGAAATGCGCTCTTGCTTCAAGAGAACTAGGACCAGTGTAGGTTATAACACCAGCACTATATGACAATGATCCATCACCACCTAAGTCAGTGACAGATATATGTCCTTGTGTCTCAGCAGCACTAGGACCAGTGTAAGTTATAACACCTGTGGAATTATTATATGATAGTGCTCCGTCTCCACCTGAGTCAGTGATAGATATGTCACCACGGGAACGAGCAGCAGTATAGAATACGTTAGTAGAGCCTTCAGTTATATTGTCTGTATCAAACTCAGTGAAGTCTACTGATAAAGTTAATGAGTCACTAACATCATCATATGATTTGTTGATACCTGTTCCACCAGTGAGGAGGACAGATACTCTGTCGTCTACTCTCTCATTAGTGAAGAATAGATTTGTTGGTGTGGATGCTGCCTCAGCAATATCATCCAAGTCTAATGTTATGTTGGCAGATCCATTAAAGGATACACCATTTATATTTCTAGCTGTCTCTAGTGTAGTAGCAGTAGTAGCATTACCAGCAAGAGCAGCAGTTACAGTTACGAACTGTGGGGAATCCGATGTTCCTATTGCCTGACCTATACTTATAGATCCAGCGTTGATTCCAACTCCCGTCCCTGCCGAAAAATGTGCTCTAACTTCTGCGGAGCTAGGACCAGTATATGTAAATATGCCTGTGCCTGAGGCGTAAGCGAGGGAACCATCGCCTCCAGCGTCAGTGACAGAAACCGCAGATCTCGCTCTAGCGTTGGTGAAGTAGATATTGGTTGGTGTTCCTGACTCCTGAACGTTGTCAGTAACCAGGTCGATATTCTGTGACCCATCGAAGCTAACGCCCGAAATGTTGCGAGCAGTAGCCAAAGTAGTTGCAGTGTCCGCATTGCCAGTCAGTGCTCCTGTAATTGATGTGATGTTAGCAGCATCCGCATAGATGTTCTGCCAACGTATAAGGTTGCTACCTATGTCATAAGTAGAGTCACTGTCAGGGAAAACGTGCTGGTTGAATGTCCATGCATCGTTTGTATTAGACCAAAGGATTGATCTATCCGCAGCAGCTTTAAGAATAATACCACCACCATCTCCAGTAGCATCACTAGGAGTGGCAACAGTACCAAGTTCTATATTTTTGTCATCCACCTGAACGGTGGTAGAATTAACTGTAGTCTGGGTTCCATTAACTGTGAGGTCACCCGTGACTGTAACGTCATTAGGGAAAGTAACATCAGTTGGGAATGCCCAATTCATCTCGTTATCATTTACACGAGACGCAATAATCTGATTAGAAGTACCAGAGAATTTGATATCATCTATAACTGAATAAGATGATGTCAGTCTAAAGATACAAGCAGGTGAAGTATCAGCAATCGCACGAATATCATATTCAGTACCAATGGTAGATCCACCACCACCTACGTCAAAGTTCCTGACAACACCGTCAGTACCCTTCAACTTCATAGTGAGGACTGTGTTGGAAGTAGCTTCCAATACCACGTCTCCGTTCTGAGCAGGGGTTAAACTTGTTGGGGGTCTGAGCAGGTTATGGTCCTGTTCAGGTAATCTTCTAATCGTCAGGGACATTATCTACAATGATTGACTACTGAGTTCTAAGGGTATTTAGCCTGTACCATTCCCGCGCTGATTCTTCGTCATTGAAGAATAGCGTGGTGTTATCATAGTAGACTACCCACTTGTCCATTAGGTGATCCCAATGTACATCTTCTGGGAATTCCTCGTGGTGTTCTGTGAGGTACTTACGGTAGAACTCTGGGTTCTCTTTCATATCGTCCTCAAAGTCGAGCTGTGCTGTGAGACGATCTTCTGGTATTTCGCTCATAACTGTACTATAACAACAACTAATATATTTAGTAGTGTTCTTCACCAGTTCCTTCAACATTCCAGAACAAATTACCTGCTACGGTAATACGTTCCTTATCTGTTGATCGATAAGGATATACAGCATGATTTGTATGTGATGGGAACATGAGTAAGTACCCATTCCATGAGCGATCTACTGGGATCAGTTCCGTCTCTAATTGAAATGATCCATCGCTACTATTATATTGTCTTTCCTCTGGACCATATGGTATATCCACAAATATAACAAAGCTAATGATACCATGATGGCAATGATATGGATTATACTGTCCAGGTTTCTGGAAGTTTACCCATAGATTACGTAATTCAAAATACTGTGAGTGATACCCTCCGTCCCAAGGACATGTAGTATATACATGTTCCCATAACTGAGAAGCAGATGATGCTAAGTAACCTTCTAGCTCCGCAGGAGGATCTAGTGAAGACTGTTGGTCTAAAGCACCAACTAATCTCTCATTATAATTCCAATTCTCTTCAAGTCTACGCTCTCTACAGGCTTTCTCTAATGACTCAAAAATATTATTAGGTAATTGTTCACGATACGCTACCATGTATTTCACATTTTACATAATTACAGTCTGCACATTCCATTTCGGATCGATAACTCTCGACCTTATGGATCAATCTATCATATTCAGTTCCTACTACTGGGTGAGCAGACTTGTAGTAGTCACAGGCTTGGAGTAGGTGTGCTACATCTTGTTCATGAAATTGCATTATGTATCAAGAGCATATAACATTGGTAGATCTGGAGTTCTAGCAGCCTCTACGTATGAGAGTACTCTAGCACCTGGATATATTTTATTTGCTTGTTTCTGTATTTCAAGACGTTGTGGCTTCTGAAGACTGGGAAAGAATATCTGGACGCGATACATTCTGCCACGCCAAACCAACTCGACGTAATAGTACTTCCCGTACTCATTCAAACGTGCCGCTGTCATTAGTTATTAATTACCTGAACTTCTGTACAGTATACAGTAGAACCTGATCCTGTCTTAGGCATTATAGCATACTTTTGAGAAAGTCTAGCTTCAGCAGTACCTGAGAAAGCACTGAACCCTGAACCATCCACAGCAACTGTGAACGTTGTGGGAGTTACAGCAGTGATTGCTTGGTGGGATACATTATAATCACCTACAGAGGAACCAGTTGTTGTGACATAATCACCTACCTTGAATTGGTTATGATTTCCACCTGATCTTTCGATTGTAAAAACTGTTGGGTTAGCAGCAGTACATCCAGTGATACCCACTCTTATGGGACTATCTCCTTTCAATACAACTGACTCTCCTTTCTCAACATAGAGTGTTGAGTTGGTAGCATTAGCATTGCCACCTAAAGCAATAGCACATCCACCCTTGGCGATGTCCACTGCGAAACGGTAGATTCCTGTCTTAACTGATAACGCTGCGCTTTGTGTGTTAGCAGCACTACCCACGTCAGTCGTAGGTCCGTCCTGTACTACTTTTAATACGGTCATGATTTTTTAGTTGGTTCCTGAGTTATTTATCTTTGGAAGCATTCTTTAACATCTTCTGGAGATCCGCTGTGCTCCCTACGAATAGGGCATTGTTCACAGTTGATGGTCCTCTCTTAGCTTCTTCTTTGACATCCTTAGTCATCTTTTGGAGAGTCATAAGTTTGTCAGCAACATCACCTACATGCTTAATTAATTGTCCAGCAACTTCATATGCTCTGGGATGGTCACTACCTTGTGCTACATCCAAAGCACCATCGACTGCCTCTTGACCTTTCTCTATAAGAGAATATAAGTTTGCTCTCGCATACTCATGGTCATCTCCCACTTGATCTTCAGAGATCTTTTTAGCAGGTTTCTTTTTTGGAGTTGGATTGTTTAGAGCTTCAACAGTATTGAATGCTTTATCCAAACCCCCATAGTTGTCATTATCCATAGAAAGAAGTCATCTCATTGAATCCAAAGTCATCGTCACTGTCTAGTAGAGCAGTGTCGGCAGTGGTAATAATATCTATCACAGAACCAGTAGAATGAGCCGCTTGTGTAGTAGCATTCTGTCCACGTGTGACAGTAATACTTGTACCATCAGGCTTGGTCTTAACCTTCATAACTTCATTGTTGATTTCAATGTAATCACCAATGCTGAAGAGACTAGAGTCTGTGACTTGAAGTGTACTAATCTTATTAGTAGCATTAGAGGTTAATGTTAAACCTGCTCCATCACTATCCTTGTCACGCAATGCTTTTGGTTCGACTGTATATGATACACGTCGTGGTGAAGTGACCACATCGGTACCAGTCTTGTAATCGACTTTTGCTTTCTTGATTGGCTTGCCAGTCTGAGTAGGACCAAAGATATATGCCTTCATAGTGAAGTTCATATCAATGGTAGTCAATTTCCTCTGATCAAAGTTACCTTCATACTCATCTGAGTATGACATATTATTGAGGACAATAGGTATATCACGATACTCATTGACATCATCAATAATTTTAATGGTAACATTATATGATGGCTGGAAGACAGGAGCAATCTGCTCTACAATCTCCAAAGCTTCATCATTAGTTTTAGAAAGTATAGACAGATTAAAGTCTAGATTATATGGTACAGGAGTATACATCTTCCTGATGGCATTAGAACCATCCTTCTTATAATCTACATTAATAGGACTGAGTTTCCTAGACCCATCATAGGTAAGTCCAGTCATCTCAAAGGATATACGTGGTAGAGTAATAGCAACCTTTCTATTCAAATCTGGTTGCTGTTCTAACCTCGCTAAGAATTTTTGTCTTGGTCCATAAGCAAGAGGAACTTTCATCTTCTGGTATACCGAACCAGAACCAGTCTCCTTACGGACTTCAATATTATTAAAAAGTGTACCGAAAGCAACAACGCACTTACGGATTACTTTGTTGTATGTGTATGAACCTAACATATCAAGTAGCTATTCCAAATGGGTTTCCTTCACTGAAGTTAACGATATCATCAGCTTCTGTCTCGAATAGAGCACTATCAGAGAACTTAGTATCTGTTGTTTTCATTGCGTCAAAACTATGTATAGTGACAGACGCTCCAGAAGTATTACCCACAAGTAATTCTCCTATCTCAAAGTCATCTGTTGGTGACTTGAGTTTAAGCCATCCATCACTCTTATCCCAGTCAGCAACCATAGCCGTACCACCTGTATTACCACCAGTAATTGTCTCACCATCAGTGAAGTTACCAGTTAGCCCACTAGGTACAGTCTGTATCGTAAAAGCAGCAGTAGTATATCCACTACCAGCAGAGTCAATTACTATTCTTTCTACAGAATCATATCCACTTCCTTCATTAGTTATCTCAACTTTAGTGAGTCCACCAGCCGAGTCGAAAGTAGGAACCACAACGGGTTTTGATCCAACACTAGGAGGAGTAGTAAAATCGACAAAAGATCGAGATATATCATAACCAGCTCCAGGATCTAGTATAGTTAATGCGGTCATCTTACCATTAACTACAGTAGGATCAAGTACAGCAGCTCTGGTAGGATTACTCCCTGCTACATTAGCAACAATCATTTCAGCATGAACTGTTGCGTTAGTACCATCTCCAGTCACTGTGACTGTAGGAGTGAAATTGTATTTAGATCCATTGGTTGTAACTACAGCTTGTGATATAGCTCCGTTTGTAATAATAGGAGTACCAGCACATGATGTACCTGGGTTAACCAAATAGTAGTACTGTACTGTGTATCCAGTATCGATAAGCTCCTCGTCTCCAGCAAAGAACTCTCCACCTTCGTCGCTGTAATCGAAGAGTTCTGCCTTAAGTTTGTAAACGTAGTTCTTACCAAGCTGGTAGAAAGGTTCTTCGTGTTCTACAAATTTGATCTCAAAGTAATTAGATGATAGTGGGAAGTATATCAATGCTCCTTCTTCAGGTCTCTCTCCTACTTCTATATCATCATCTAACAATAGAAACTGTGAGATGAGATTTGAAAATCTTTCCTGAGAAATAACCATAGTTATCTCATCAGTCTGTCTGATACCAAACTTAGTAAGTAAATCTCCACCACCTTGGAACCCATCAAAGTTCTCTAGGTATGCCTCAATAATATATGAGTCATCAAACTGTGAGATGACCTCTTCATTGAAGACACCATCTTTCCGTACGAGCTGTCTGGGGATGTATAGTACATCCATCCCAAACATCTTAAGAAACTCTTCCGTAAGATCCTGTTGTAGGAACTGTTCGTTACGAGTACCGTGTGTGAAGAAAGTATTTCTCATCCAATCATATCCATAGGTGGAATTTCATATGTGCTGATCATCTTATCTTCAAGCTCATCGACTTCTCTCTGACCTTCAAGACGTATCTCTTCACCATTCATAGTAATACCACCAGGCAACTGAGCACCCTTAAACTTACTTAAGTTCTGACCCCACTGTCTCTTAATGAGAGCAGTAAGATATCTCTTGAGGAAGATATCATTGTATAAGTCAGTGTCTGCTGTAGGATCTAATGCTCTCCAGCAGTCAAATACTAGGAAGTCTCCGTCGTTAACATCAGTCTTAAAGTCTAGATCCATAAAGAGTTTATCTCCTCTCATCTGGAATCTAATCTGTTTCTGTCCTTCTAGTAACCAATATATATCTTCCATTCTTCTATTGACCATCTCATATGTTAGGATCTCTGTCTGTGTCAGATCCCATAGGTCATTCAATCTCCACTGATACCTAACATCAAACATGTTAGTAGTATTCTTTGAAGTGAAATCAAATATCTTAACCACCTGAGTCACATGATCAGGCATCTTAATAAAATTATTCTGTGTGAGGAAATCTGTTGCCCTAGCACCTACCTGTGTAATAGTTTCTGTAGTATCTGTAGTCATCAGATCTACTGTAGCTTGATCAAACTTATACTTCAAGAATGTTCTAATGTATCCATCACTGTTTCTCTCATTGAAGAATTGAACAGCGTCATCTACGAGATCATCTATCTGATCATCATCTACGTTAACTTCTAAAACTGGTGCTCCCAGTTTTCTGAGGGAATACTCTATAAGAGCACTCCTAGTTGCTGGTTTTGCCATTAAACTGTATCGACGTTGAATCTCACTCGTACATAATATGTAGTTGTAGGTAACAGAGTTACGTCTCCAGGGAGAGTATACTGTAGTAAGTTAGTTGAGTTTCCTAATGATTGATGTTCAATATTCAAGAAGGTTTCTGCTTGAGAGAACTGCCAGTCAGTAGAGTTATGACCATATCCAGATTTAATACTTGGAGATAGTACATTAATGGTTGGGTTAAACGCTGGAGTAATAGTCTGAACTTCAGGTTGATCCACAACTGGTGTTGAGAATTGAATTGGAGTTGAGTAGTTACTTACCAATCCTGCGTTGTCCTTATACTTGGATTGTACTTGATAGGTTACATTAAAGTCTAATGTAGCAGCAGGTACAGTAAAGGTTGTTAGGTTGATAGTATCACCACCTGATAGATCAGGTACAGTAATCTGTGATGTATCATATACAACGAAGTTATCTGATACTCTCTTAATCAACCAGTAAGTAGCTTGATGTGTTGATCCAGCATACTGAGAATCAAACGCACTAGATGTAAATGTTGGCTGTCTGTTGTATGTAAGATTAGTATCAGTATCCTCATTAACCGACATGCTAGTAGGTGCTGATACAAACTCAGACTCATTAACAGTCAGAGTAGCAGAATCAGATGTTACTGATATAGCATTACTGTTAGACAGGGCACAACGGTATTCGTTATTAACCGTTGGGAATGGTTGTGTTGCTGTAGTGTAACTTGGGTTAACAGCACCAACAATGTTTGACCAGTTAGCACCACTATCTGTTGACTTCTGCCACTGATAATTAAGTGCTCCACTTGTTATGCTAGCAGCAATAGTATATGTGGCTGTGTTACCCTCAACGATAGTAGCAGCCTGAGGTTGTGTCTGAATAGTAATGACACGTAAGACTGTTAGTACAGCGTAGGTTGATTCAATATCAGCCTGAGCACCTACCAAACTTAGTATACACTTAAAGCGATCGTCATTGTCATCAGCAAATACAAGGGAAGGAGTTTGATATGTAGCAGCAGTTGCTCCAGGTATATTAGTATAACTTACAGAATCATCAGACTTCTGCCACTGATAGGTATGTGCTCCACTGGATGTAGTACCAGCAACTGTAAAGCTTGCTGTTCCACCTTCATTACCAGTTGCGTTAACTGGTTCAGAGCTGACACTATGTGTTCTGTATACTGTTAGAGTAGCAGCGTCAGTATATGCTATGGCATCAGCACCTATAGCATCTAACTTACAACGATACTGATCATCATGATCCTCAGCATAAGTACAGGTACCTGTGGTGTATGAAGCAGCGGTTGCTCCTCCTACGTCAGACCAGTTACTACCAGAGTCATCAGATTTCTGCCACTGATAAGTTAGTGTTGGAGTATGATCACTCCAGATAGAGTTATATAATTCAGGATTAGCAGCAGTCTCAGCATGAGCTTGGTTACCACCACCTGAAGGTGTTTCCCAGTTTCCTACCCCGAAGGAAGAATTTAATAGTGCGGTTATAGCACTGTTGGCTACAGTACCAGCACAAGTAAAGGAAGCAGTACCTGTCTCATTAGTTGAAGTATCAGCTGGATGAGATGTTACTGTTACCTGTACAGTTTCTACTTGTAGTACAGCAGCAGATGATATTACATTAGTAGCACCAGCCGCAGATAGGAAGCAACGATACTGATATTCATCAAACTGATTAGTTAACGTAGGAGTGGTATATGTAGCACTTGTAGCACCACCTATATTACTCCAGTTATTACCATCATCAATTGATAACTGCCATTGGAATTGAACGTCACTATTATCTGCATCAGATAAAGTAGCAGCAACAGTAAAGTCTCTTGTACCACCTATAGATCCTGTTTCATTATCAGGTTGATCTGTAATGGTTATAGTTCTTGTAACCGTCAGTTGGACGGAGTTGGATATTACTTCAGCAGCACCAGTAGCATTAGCACGTACTCTGAAATAGTCTCCATTATCAGCATCAAATGACGCTGGTGGAGTTCCACCTTGATCATATGTTGTAGCTGTAGTAGTATATGAAGTTGCTGTTGATCCTGATATTACATGCCAAGTAGTATTATCTTCTGACTTATCCCACTGATATGTAACAGCAGCAGTATCAGCAGTGCTAGCAGCAACTGTAAAGTTAGCAGCAGCAGGGGCAACTGTAGAAGCAGGTTGAGGTTGAGTGTCAACTGTGATTACTCTGATGACTGTTAATGTAGCAGCAGAGGTAGTTGTAGTACTTGCTGCTGTATTGGAATTACAAATACATCTGTACTGCCATCCGTTGTATGCGTAGTCATCATCAACAGTTAATGTATCTGTTGTCTCACCACTGTGTCCACCAAGACTTGATATATTACCCCATCCACTTCCTGTACTATACTGCCACTGATAAGTGACTGTAGATCCATCAGAAGATGAAGCATTTAAAGGACCAAACTGAGCATTGGTTCCAGCTCCTGCCTCTATCTGAGTAGATGCTGGTTGGCTACCAACGGTAATAAGAACACCAGTTCCTTGAGTTGAGAAGACATACTCTTGACTGTCACCTGTAGTATCTTCGGTTACAGTTATCCAGAAGTATGAATTCTGATAGCTTGAAGTTACAGTACCACTAAGAACACCAGTTGTACTGTTAAAAGAAAGTCCTGTACCACTTAAACTGTCTCCAGATAAGGTATATGATCTATCAGTAAATGGTTCGCTAGTATCAGTTCCTGTTAGAGAACTTATGCCAAGAGATGCGTTTACACTTGCGCCATTAGCATATCCTGTACCAGCAACGTTGAATGGTTGCATGCTAGAACCAGCAGATCCATATGGTCTACCGTTTAACCAATGTGCTGGATGACCAGAAGCATTAACATTAAATGCTAATACATCACCAACAGTTGCGTTAATAGTTGGATCATCACCACTCTCACCTGGCTCAGCAACAATGATCGAACCGTACATATCAGCATGATGTTGACACTGATAGTAATATGTTCCTGGTGTTACTCCAGTTGTATTCCATACTACGTTTCCAGTCTCAGCACCTTGACCTGTTACACCAGTAGAAACTTGATCTCCAGTACCAGTACCAGCAGTTGTTTTGATAAGGAATGGATGACCACTTGCGTTAACTTGGAAAGTTATTGTATCCCCGACCCACGTTGTTACCGTAGGATCATTAGCAGTACTATGAGTTGTAGTTCTATCAGTACCACTTATAACATAATCAGTACTACCACTATTAGTTACTGTGATAGTTTGAGATGCTATAGGTACTCCCTTCTCAAGGAAGTGATAAGCACCATTTCCAGCATCAGTTACATCCCATGTTCTAATAGCAGTACCACCACTACCTGTTAGATTGACAGTAGCATACATCTCTGTATGGTACTGACACTGTATGTAATAAGGTGTTTGGTTAGAAGGAAAATGTCCTGTATCAATCCATAACAGTCCACTCTCTGTTCCTTGTCCATCAGCATTAGAAACGATGTCACCTCTAGATGTGGACCAAGTCTTAGATAGACGGATGTACTTACTGAACATCCCTCTTACTCTGGTTAAGAGATCATCAGTTGATTGGAAATCAAAGTCAGCACCTGAATCAACTGGAAGTTGATTAACGGTACGACCTGTGTGACCTGACTCTTCACTGTCAAGTTCAGCATATAAAGCTACGTTAGCAAATGTAGGACCATCTGTTATCTCATGGGTGCCAGTCATGACTGCCATGTAGTTACCAGCTCCACCAGCAGTTTCGTCTGATGTACCAGAGTTGGTTAATTGAATTGTTATATTATTATTAGTAGGATCCTGTGCTATAATCCCATGCCAATTTCTAGAAGCATCTCCGATGTTTATACCACCAACAGTAGGCATAGAAGGAGTTCTTAACTGAATCTTCTGACCAATCTTATTCAGGAACTCACTAGAGTCGGAAGGGTTATATGATACTTTTACTTGATTGCTACCATTAGAAACTTCAAATGGATTGGTTGGTAGTTTAATTTCTCTACAACTGTTAACTGGATATGCTGCACTACTTACAGCACTGTATCTACCAATACCACCAGTTGATCTGACATAAGATTTACATAAAGCAGGTAAAGTACTTGTACTTAAAGTATAACTCTTATCTGCTATGAATTGACATACAATACCAGCAGTAATTGGACCTGAGAATGAAGTACCACCAATGTTGGTGTAGTTACCAGAACTACTGTATGGAGTATTGGTAGTCCAGTTATATCCTGGGACTGTTAAGTGTTGACCTGGAGCAGTGGTTGTACAACCTGATCCATAGTTAGAGAAGTCTGCCCAGTTGTCATTATAATCTGTAGCACCTACAGATATGGATGCTATGTTTACATCAAAGATGTTTACGTCACCATCCTGATAACCTGATGATCTAGCACCAGCTTTAAATCTTGTCTGTAAAGGTCCAGCGAAGTTATCACCAGAGTCTTTGAAACCATTACCAGCAGATCTAACGAGAACTATATTATTATCTACTACTTGTTTCTCTGTCTCGTCATATAGTTCGATGTCAAACCCTGCGTCAGTTCCTGATTCGTTTAACTCTATGTACGGGAATGAACCACTAGGAGTCGTAGGACCAAATGAAGCATTAATAACTGCTGGACGAGTATTTCCTTTGTAGTTGGCGTGTCCTGAGTCATTGTGATCTATAACAGCTTGATAAGCATTCATTATGTCAGTTAGGTTTCCACTACCTACTGAGCTAAAACATTTCAGAGCATAGACTTTGATCTTTCTTGCGACACCTGCCTTAATACCACCAGCGAACACAGCACAATAAGTCCCGTGCCCATTATCATCATCATTGGAGTTGGCCGTACCATTGACTGTATACCCTGAACTAAAACCTGTTACTTCATACACTCGGTATGACTGTTGTTCTGATAAACCATTAAGGTCTGAATTATTAGTTACATCGAAGAGCTCTGGATGGAGTCCGACATTGGTCCCAGTCGGGCGCGACGCTCCTCTAACACCAGTATCAAGAACGTACAGGTCAACACCATCAGCCTCTTCTGTAGAGTAGTAATTTCCATTCAGATAACTCCTATTCTGTTTAGTGATTCTATCAAGATGCCAGAAGTCATGTATACAAAGACAACCATATCTTAGAGGACTATCGTCATAACAACCGTAGTCAGAGTTACTTCCGTTATACCAGTATAACACAGACGGTGTTGTAGCACCAACTGTTATACGTGTATAAGCACCAGAAGATCCTGGAGTACCAGCAGTACTGATACCAGTTGTCCATTCAGAACCACCAGCATGGATACCGTCTGGAGTTAATGAGAATAATATTCTATGACCAGCGTTTGATGAATCTGATTGGTCGAATGTATATGTACCACCTTCAGCGAATCCTGTGTATGTTGATATCCTATTGTATACACCGCCCTGAGAGCTTGCGAATTGGAAACGATAGTTACCACTATAGTTGGCTACCTTTACATAGATGGTACCGCCACCTGTAGTTGTTACTATTCTTGTCGATTTATTATCTGTATCTACTTCTGAATTAGTATCATTGATGACATTAAACTCTCCATCACCAGATACAAAATTCTCTACTGCTGGTTCAGCTACAGGATCTACCTCAAATGGCTTATCATAAGTAGCACCAACTACGTATGGCAATCTGCGAATACTATCTATAGAGTCCTGGTCCTCACTGGGAGCCGTGAACTGTATGGTTTTAAATGTTCTAAAGGAACGTACAAACTCTAAATAACTATGCTGGCTGATGATGGCATTCTGAGCACCATCCAAAGTTGTTGAGTCTGCTACCTTTACTAAAAGGGATGCCATCTATATTGGGTCAGTATTATCCTCTTTTGTATTTATAGAACAAATGCCTGGAACAATCCGAGATAGAAACGCACCTATAGGTGAGTATAGAACTAGAGAACATCTATGGTCTAGAATTGATGCCCCTTTTGATGGAACCCCAGAGACAATTCCACATGAGGTTGGTAAAAAGTATGAAGACAGACCCATCATGGCGATAGGTACCACAAAAAATATTTACGGGAAGAGGTATTATCTCATAGTACAAGGAGATAAGACCCATTCCCGTCAAAGGTATGAATTTGATGAGAAGCATGATTTGATCTCATCAAAGTTTTTAGGTATGGAAGTTACTTAACTTTCGGTTCTTTCTTATTACCTTCTTCCTTCTCATCATTCTGAGAAGCTAATCTAAGTCCTTCGATTGCTCCTGACAGTCGAAGGATTTGTTCTTCGCGTGTCTTTAAAGCGTCTTTAAGTTCAGCTACTTCTGCTTTAACTTTACTTTGCTGTTCAGTAAAGTCGGTAATCATTTCATCGATGGTCATAAGTTTTCGCCTCTGGTAATACGAGATTCAGCACCAATAACTGAGGTGCGTACAAGGTCAAGTGCTTCGCAAGCACCTTCTAATTTCAACACTTTATTACGTGCATCATTAATTTCGGTAAGATCAATCCTAGTCATGAGACTGGAGTTCTTATCTAGTTCATCTTCTGCTGTCTTCAGTTCAGAACGAGCTTTCAGTAACTGGTTAACAAAGTCATCCCAGACGTTATCAAAGGTCCATTCATTTTTATTTTCAGCAGCTGCTGGTGGAGCAGTAGGTGTTTCAGACATAATTTTTTACTTCGTCTTTGATGTGTTGTTCGGTTAACGCATATGGAGTAGCAAGATAGGGACGTGTGTCATACTTAAGATCCTTGTGAGGACCATCAGCATATACGTATTGCATAAAAGCATTGATGTGCTCTTTGCCCGTATACTTCTCCCTCCAGTGAGGGATCTGACCTGTATATATTACCACATCTCCAGGGTGTAAGTCAATATGTAGGGTCTGCCCCTTCCATTCAAATAAGAGATCCCATCTGGTATCCCTAGAGATTGATAGATTGACTGCTATCTCTGAAGACCTTCTGTCAGTGTGTTTAACCAACTCACTTCCCTCAGTATATATGCGACCATAAGAGTAGGTCGGATGGAGATTCGTCGATAATTGCTTCTCTATGTACGGTTTTAAGTACAAGCTCAATGCCTCAAAACATAGAGGAGAATACCAAGAGAAACATCCTGGTACTGTAGGATCATTATACCCTTCGTTACTTCCCATAGCAAGTAACGCATCTCTCATCAGTCTAAACTCTGTGTATAAGAGTTCAATCTGAGGTTTGCTTATAGCGTTTTTCCAGACTTTCAAGACTGGGGATCTCGTAGTAACGTCTGTCATAAAACTCACTCTCCATAATAGTAGGTAAGCAAGGGATACTCATAGACAATCTCTGAGTACTTGGTTCTGCTTTGTGATATGCTCTGTCAGGTATATAGATGAGATCTCCTGGCTTAAGTATACCTTCCCATTCAACCTCTAACTTATCCTCTTGGAGTTTGTCATGTTGTACACGAAACAATGAAGTTGCTCTGTTCTTATATACAGTCCACTTAGTCTCACCAACTGTCTGTATTATAAAATTGGAAAAGTTATCGTAATGTGCTTTGAATGATCTACCATTACCTCTAGTACCATAGCAATGAACATCACAATTGACATTAAAGTGTCTTTCTATTTCAGAGCATAGTGTCTTGGCTTTCCTATTAACCCTACTATAACCAGTGATAACAAATCCACCACCATCTCTGACGTGTTCATATATAACTTCCTTCTCTTGACATGGTACTGGTGACCAGTATGGTTTGTACATGCCAAGTTGTTTCTTATTACCATCCTCTGCTATCAACTCCCAGAACACATCATCACGATGTATGGAGTTCTCTACATCCTTCCAGGCACAATATGATTCAGATGCCTTTAGGAATCCCTCAACATGAATACATCCATCATTGTTAAACAGATCACGCTGCGCGAAGAAGTCGTTCCACATTAGGTTTTCTTTCAACAAGGTTTATAGTGAGAGCTATTCTAGCATCATGATTCTTAGGACATGAACTGGCATGATAGTGTTTGCCATTAAAGATGAATAGTTTATTCTTTTCTGGATGGCACTGATAAGCAATATTATACTCTTCTGATTGCTTAGTCTCATGGAATACTACAGTAGGTCCATCAGAGTCATTCACATAATACAGACATGTATAGTGATTACCAGAGGCAGTCTCTGGGTAATCAACATGTGGACTGTTATGTAAGTTATGATCTGGTCTAAACGTAGCAAAGTTCAATCCACATCTGATCCTAGCAAGGTACCACATATGTTGATCTAAACCTAGTTGCTCTCTTATGTAATGATACATGAAAGAGAAGTGAGGAAACCATTCACTAGCGTTACCATCTACCCAAGGGGTATGGTGCATACCTGGTTGACTATGATAAGTCTCAGGTACTTCCTTCCTATCATAAGGAGCAGCAGTAACATCATCTAACCAGTACCAAGGGAACTGGCTGCTAGTCATGATGTCATGAAGTTCATTTGCTAAAGAATCAGGTAGGAAGTTCTTTACTTCTTTTATCTTTAAATCAGCTATCATCTTAAATTAAATGCTAATGATATTCTATCCTTCTCGGATAGGTTTGCTTTAACGTGGTGCTTAACCCATGCTGGAAATATTATAGCACGATTCTCCTTAGGTTCATACATCCACTCAGCACTACTATATCTAGTCTCATTGGGAGCAACCGTTCCTAGAGCATAATCATTATCTCTAGTAAAGCATAAAGCACCTGAATCCTTAGGAGCTCGTACATAGAAAGACCCTGACAGCCTTGCTTCTGGGTGAACATGTACTGAGTTGTAAGAAAACTTAGGATTTATATTAACCCATAGATTGAAAACCTTAGGGTCACATGGTATACCTAGATCCTTAGCCCAGTGAGTTGCTTCTTTATTGATCCAGTCTATTAAAGGTGTTAAAGGTGTATCATCAAACTCATTGATGTCATCGGATTGCCATCCACCAACGTTTGATATAACTCTACCATTAGAATCATCCTTCTGTCTGTAACACCAGTATTCTATATCAGAGAGATTGAAATCTAAATCAAACCCCCATACTGGTGTTGGGAATATTTCGTCTACGAACATTAATAAGGTTGCTGTCCTACAAGTGGTGATTTAAAGACTCTTGCTAGGGACTTATATTTGAATCCAAAGCAATGACTCCATCTCCATTTTACACTATCAGCGATATAAGGGCAATGGGGTACGTTACCATTATAGATTGTCATGGTACCATACTCACAGGGAGCACTAGATTTCTTTATGAATCCCCAATGGATCGCTTCTTTAGTTGATAGATTTTCCCACTGCTTGATGTGATTTCTTCCGTCTCCAACCCACTCGTGCCATTCTTTATACCTGTGGTGACGTTGATCGAGTTGGAAATCAAACCTTCCTTCTTCAATCGCTCCTTGAAACTGGTAGAGATTTGTTGCTGTTTCTCCTTCGTCATGTTTAGACAACCATAGATTACCGATCCACCCCTCATCCACTGGGAAATCTACATGGGGTATTCTTGAATGACATACTGGACGACAGTCATCCTTCCAGTATATATTGCCCCACTCTGATAAACGTTCATCAATGAACTCTAAATCTCTTCCCTGTTTAAAGTGTTCCTTAATTACAAATGCTCTAACCTCTTCACATAACGGTTGTGTTATCCAGAAAGGTAAGTGATGTACCTGGAAAGGATTGTGATCATGAGCTTTATCCTGATTGTTAACATCTTCTATAGGATAACAGTAAGCAATATTCTTAAACAGATCTAACCCACCAGGTTGGAATATATCATATACCTCCCAGAACCAACTGTGGAACTTAAATTTCCATTCTTCAGCAGGTTTGAAGATAGGATGGTTTTCTAAATATTCTTCTCTTGATATAGGAAGAACATTAAAGCAATCAATCGTGGCCATAGTAATTAAATGACATAGCAATACGTGGACCTACCCTACTAGGTTCTACTCTGTGTCTAACCCATGAGGGGAACAGTATATATTCATACTCTTCAGCAGGGAACTCAGTTGATATGGTAGAGGTACCTTTCATACCACCATAGGGTTGCATCCTTAAGATATAATCTAATGGATTACAGAATCTAATGTTAGATGAACCAGATGGTTTCTTGAAATAGTATACACAGGATACCTGACACTTACCCCACCATCCATCATTATGACTGTGCTCTACAGTTGAGTCACCAGCGAAATGCTTATTAGCCCAACCATCATGACAGTCAATAGTCATCATCTTTTTATACCCTAAGATATTAACCCAGTAATCTCTAGCAGCATATGTCAATGGTTTCATCAACCATTGCATCTGTTCTTTTTCATGTAGAGTTAGATCCTGTGGTCCTGTAGATAGTCCTGTTTCTCCTTCAAACTCTCCTAACTTCTTATCAAGAAATAATCTATTCAACAAATCTTCAGTCGCTGCTTCATCATATTCAGAAGGTATGATCCTTCCCTTAGCGAAGGGAGTAGCAAATAAAGGAACTATATTATCCATTCCAAAACTTCCTCAATATCTTATTAGTCTTCAACTGTCTACCAGTTACATTGACATTCTCAGGGAACTCATTATAAGCTGTATACATGAACTCCTCTTCCAATCTATAATCCTCTTGGGTAGCACAGTCAATACTCATATCAATACCACCCTCTAGCATCTTTCTAGACATAGGGATATAACAAGCAAGTGGAGTACCTGCTTTAATACATTCATCTCCTTCCATCACGTGCCAGTGGAGTTGGACATTGACTTCATAAGCAGAACGTGGATCGAGAATACCAGATATTGCTGTGAAGCGAGTCTCATTAACGAATGGTACTTTTGTTTGGAGGAATACGATGTCATCGTCTGCCTGTACACGCCAAGTTGTATTGATCTTTATGACCTGATCTATTGTCTGATCCTTACTAGAATCCATCAACCACTTGGATACATTCTCATCATGGAGTACAACATAGTCTGATCCAGGTGGTGCGAATGGAGTAGTAGTGAATAGTATACTATGACCATCTCCATTGGTATGTACCTTGAAGTCAGCAGGAGCATGAACTATGTATCCAGTCCTCATGATCTGATTGATAGCAGGACACTTCCCAATAGAACTAGGGAACTGATGCTGACCCATGATCAGTTTATTAAAAGGACACTTATTTTCTCTTTCCTTAAAGTCCCTCTTCTCTTCCTTTGTCCAAGCTCGTGTCATCTCACTAGCTTTAGTTACAGGGTACAATGTATGGACACCTGATGCTAGACTAAAGAATCTTGCTTTTGGTTTCTTTCTGTTAAACATAGATATTGTTCTTTAGGTAGTCATAATGAACTGGCTGTTCCTTAAGGTATTTTAGCACACTCTTCTTATATTTCAAATACCTATCTCTAGCGTGCTGTGCTTCAGCAATAGAGATCTCTCCTCTAGCTATTTTATACTGTACATCAGTAGGGGATAGAGGGTGGTAACCCAACCCTGCTGCTATGTAGATGAGACCTCCTAAGTCTTTAGGAGCATTTGATATGTTAAAGCAATGTAGAACCTCCTGATACATTCTAGGTGATCTTACAATTTTGTCAAACATCTGTTCATATGAGACTGGACTGTTCTCAGTATAGAACCTCCAGTAGTCACTGTCGTTCCTGGGTGACAGAGTATAGTGTAATGCTACAAACTCTTTCATAGCCTCAAGCTCATAGCTTACAGCATGATTAAACCCATCAACATCTACCTGGGTGATATGTCCATCTCTACGTTCAAACGCATCTACCAGTCTAAGTATATTCTCATGTGTAGTAAAGAGCCCAGTAGATTCTAATGGTTCCAAGAAACCATATGACAAACCAATACCAATAACATTTTGTACCCAACCCAAATGTCTCTTACCATGTGGGAATTTAATATGATCTACCTCACCATACCATCCAGTCTCTTCTCTGAATAAACTTTCAGCATATTCCTTATTACAAAACTTATCAGAGTATACGAATCCTTTACCAATACTATCCCATAAAGGAATAGTCCACAGCCACCCATACTTCAATGCTTTACCATCAGTATAGTTCTTCATCTCCTCTCTCTTGTCCTTGTAAGGGACATGAGCAGCAACAGCACTGTTGTTAGGTAGATCACTAAACTCGTAGAATGGTGTACCTAAGAACTTACCCAATAGGAGAGAATTGAAACCTGTACAATCAATAAAGTAATCAGCTTCGTACTGATCACCCTGCTTATCAACTATAGCAGTTAGCTTATTTAAATCTCTTTTACAGTCAACGATCTCAGCATATGTATGTTCAACATTCTGACATATATTATCTCTCAACCAACCACCAAACTTAGTAGCATCAAAGTGGTAAGAGGTATCCCATCTTCTTTTAAAGTTACGAATATAGTCATCACGATCTACAATTGTATTAGTCTGTGCTAGGTAACTAATAGGATTATAGAACTCACAGAATGTAGTATCTGGAAATATATCTGGCATCAGATGATGTAGATAATACCACATTAAAAAATCACCATCTGTATAGTCAGTGTCTCCGAATGGGTATTGGAAGACATCACCCTGACCTTTCCAGTTGGTGAATTGAATTGATAGCTTATAAGTGGCATTACACTCAGGCATCCAGTCCCGATCATCAATGCCAAGACAATCTAGATAACGATTAAAATGTCCAAGAGTAGACTCACCCACACTCAAGGGTTTCTTGAAGGGGTGCTCTATTAATTGTATTTTATAGTGTGGAAATCTCTTAGCAAAAGCAGCAGCAGTCATCCATCCAGACGAACCACCACCAACAATACATATTTTAAGCGTGTTCATAGTATGGGATATCGATACCAGCTATGGCATCGCAATAATAAAATTCTTCAGGAGTTGGGAACTTGTCGATCTCACGATGGATATCGGCATGTAAATCATATCCTGATTCTAACTTCTTGAAGGAAGTTACGTCAAGTTGATTCCTTCTCTCAAGGTAATCAGTTGTCCACCCCGTACATGGACTGTGCCTGTGACCAGCAGCAATATAAGAATTACCAGCTAGCTTATCAAATTTCCAATTGTTAATCTCATCAGTCCTCAATGGGAACTCATCACCTGGGAAAGGTTTGTGCTCATGTCTTGCCATACCATCAAGGTACTCACACTTGCTACTAATGTAATCCCAGTATGGTGTATCATCTTTAGTGGTCATGAAGAAATGATTACCCACAAAGTGAGCAAAGTTACCGAAGTGCTTACGACAACGGAAGTTATACTGTGACCTGATTAAACTATTAACCTTACGATTCTCATGCATTGACAGAGCATCTGCCAAGAAGATAGCAAAGTTATGTACACTCAGTAGTCCATTAGATTCTAATGGTTCTATGAACCCACCAGAGAGTCCAATACCTACAACGTTCTTATGCCAAATCTCTTTAGACATACCGTTTTTCCACGTAATCAAACGTGGTTCACCTATGATCTCATGATCACCTAGGTGTGCTTTCAGTTCTTCTAAAGCATCTTCATCAGATGTAAAGGAACTAGCAAAGTTATACCCAACACCTAATCTAGATGTCAATGGTACATGCCATACCCAACCATTATCAAGTGCTGTACACCTAGTATGGTTTAGCATCTCCTTAGATCTATCTTGATACTTAACTCTACAAGCCCAAGCACGATCGTTAATAAGGAATGGGAACTCTTCCCATTCAACACCCATATGCTCTCCTAATAGGAGAGATCTAAAACCTGTACAATCGATGAATAGGTCAGCCTCATACTTCATATTAAGTCTTGAGATCTCACCATGTTCATTCTTTTCTACGTCTGTAATGGTGTCGTAAATATGCTTGACACCACGAGGAAGACAAAATTCTCTCTTAAGATACGTGGCAAACTTACTAGCATCCAAGTGATACCCTGCGTTTGCTTTGTAATCAAAGCTTGGGAAATCATCAGGTACAACTAAGTTCTCCTCAATGACTCTCCAGTAAGGTACCATCCACTCAGCAAATGACTTGTCAGGTTTATGACCTGTCACATAGTCGTGGAAGAACCATTCTAGTATGTCTGAGTTGGAGTTCTCAGGGGCACCACCATCATAGAAAGGATAGTGGAAATCACCATACTCACTGAAGTTCTCAAATTTTACACTATACTTATACGTTGCTTCACACTCATCCATCCAGTGATCAGCAAGACCTAATTCACGAGTCCAATCTTTAAAAAATTGAGTAGTAGATTCCCCTACCCCTATAGGTGGGATATCTTCTGACTCAATTAAAGTAATATCTAGTTCTGGATGAAACTTACAAAGAGTAGCTGCTGTCATCCAACCAGCGGTGCCACCACCTACAATACAAATTTTTTCAACTTTCATGATAAAGATTAATTACTATCCAGTGTATACGGGTCTACCTGTTACGGGATCTGGTCCCCAACCTGGGTCATAAGTCGTAGCGTTCTTAAAGACAGTTACCTTCTGACGCTTGTTGGCAGGAAGACTATTCCAGCACGGTGCTTCTTCAGTACCCATCTCAAATTCTTTCTTAGCGGCATAGAAAGTAGCATCAGCATCAGCAGCCGACTGCTTAACTATGTTAGCTTTGGTAGCTGTAATATGATCCTTCCATGTAGAAGTACCATTCATTTGGTCCCAATACATCATATCGAGTTGATCCTCGATCTGACCATACTCAACCTTGCGCTTCATATCTTGGTTACGTTCTAAGCGATCCTCGCTATTGAAGAACTCTCCATTATAAAGCACCCAGAGATTTGTCACATTGTCGTCATCGCATGTGACCCATTTAATAGGAGCATCATCTCCCTGATATACCTCGAACTCATCACCTACATCTCTGATATCTGTGATGAAGCCTCGGTAGTCTACTAGACAACTTTTAGCCATGTTACTAATAAATCCTAACTCTATTTAGATAAATTCCATAATGATAACCGCACCAGCCATACCATTAGCACCTTGATACGATCTTTGATAACCGCAGTTACCTCCCGCACCTCTAGCACCTTTAAGCTGATTGCTTCTTGCACCCTGTGCCCAGTTACCGTGTGTACTGAGCGTTCCTCCACCAAAGAAGGAAGCACCAGCGAAACCAACATAGTTAATATGTCCTGTTCCACCACCACCGTATATATTTAGGTTACCACCTGAACCTACTCCTCCAAGTCCACCACAGTGCTGGTATGTTTGGTTAGCACCTAGTCCACCAGAGGCAGACAAGTAGTTCCCGAAGGACGACGTATTACCCCCGCCACCATTTCCAGAATAGTATGTACCACTTCCAGAACCTGATCCGACAGTACAGTATACACTTGATATACCACGTACGTCAAGAACCTCTTCTGAATAACCACCAGCACCAGCAGCCTCAGCATGACCTGATCCACCGCCACCGCCACCTACGACACGAACGATTACTCTATTAATGCCATTAGGTCTGTACCAATATCCACTACTATAGAAAGTCTGTATACTCGAAGGTCCAAGATATTGGAACTCCGCTGTTGAATTATTACTTACTAGAAACTTACCTCCTTGATTGAGGGGAGAAGGTGGGATAGAACTACTATTCAGAGTTGTACCACCCAATGATAGATTATATCCATCGGGTATTAAAATCGCATTTCCCGACGCTGCGTCGAGTTCGTTACAGTATACGTTTGACATAGTTATCTAAAGTTCCAGACACATACGATACCTTGCATTCCTCTAGCACCTCGTCTAGAAGTGTGGTATCCAGGAGATCCACCAGAGCCTTGAGCAGCCCTGTATTGGTAGTTATAAGCATAGTGTCCTCCACGAGGGTGTCCACTAGCACCTGATCCACCGAAGAATGAACCACCACCTAGGTTACCAGACCAATATTCATGACCTGATCCACCACCACCGTAGATATTTAGGTTACCCCCTGAGCCACTCCCAGGAAGTCCACCACAGTGTTGATAATTACGATTGGCACCATTTCCACCACTGGCAGACATATAGTTACCAAAGGATGTTGAGTTACCGTTAGCAGCACCACCAGAATAATAGGTACCACCCCATGATCCAGGCTGTCCTACTGTAACAGATATAGATGAAACACCAGTGACATCAATCAGTTCTTCTGCGTATCCACCAGCACCGCCAGCTTCTCCTACACCTGATCCTGCTCCACCAGCACCACATATTCTAACAAGAATTCTTTTTACTCCAGTAGGTCTTGACCATGTACCATTAGATGTCCATACCGACATAGAGACAGCACCATGATCTTCCCAGTTACGAGATGATCCATTACTTACAAGTATCTTACCATTCTGCCCACTAGGAGATGGCATGACACTACTAGCATCTAGGTTCTTAGAACCTAAACGTAACGTATAACCACTTTGAATGGTAACGTTTGACCCTGACTGGGGTCTCAATTCATTGACTTTTAGTAGAGACATCTCTTATTTAAATTCCCAGACTACTACCATACCATGTTTTCCTTCGGGACCGAGGTATGATCGGAACCACCCGTTAGCACCTCCAGATCCAGGAGCACAACGGCTCTGATGGTTTCTGGAATAATCACCACCACGGGGATGACCCCTAGCAGCAGAACCACCGAAGAATGAATATCCTCCAGTACCATTTATACGACCGTGACATGTACCGCCACCACCGTACATATTTACATCACCACCTGAACCAGTACCACTTATGCCACCACCATGTTGGAAGCTTTGGTTAGCACCATCTCCACCAGTAGCAGAACAAAAAGCACCAAATGAAGTTGAAGTACCTGCTCCAGATCTACCTGAATAATAAGTACCAGATCCACCTGATCCAATAGTAACTCCAACAGTTGAAACACCACTTACATCAACAACCTTTTCAGCAAATCCACCAGCACCACCACATTCTCCATGACCTGAGGAACCTCCTCCAGCACCAACCAAGCGAACCAAACATTTATTAACACCAGAAGCCTTACTATAGGTACCTGAGCTTGTAAAAACTTGTATGTTGGTTGCTCCATATGTATCATATACAATTGAAGTACCATCACTACCTACTGCCTTATTGGTTTGTCCTGAGGCACTAGGTAGGACAGAATCCTGATCAATCTTCTTACCACCCAACGACAACGCTGTTGTTGCTGGAATAGTAATGGTTGAACCTGAATATGATCTCAGGTTATTTACGTATAATCGACTCATAGTTTTTTAGAGAATTACCCAAGCACCGCCAGCAGCGATGGAGATTGTGTAGCCAGAATTGACTGTTAGCGGACCGTAGGAGGCGCAGGAGTCACCATTATTTATAGTGATACTCTCAGAGATAGATTGACGGTTACGCTTGATAATACCGTACCTATCTATCCAAGTCTTGTCTCCATCAGCACGTAGTACAACAGATCTTTGACCACTTGATAGACCAACTGAATCAGAGTCAATGTCTAAACCATTGTCACCCTTGATCTGCATCCTGTAGGATGTCTGAGTATCGTTTCCACTTGGTTCGTGGAATGTCCACTGACCACCATCTGTACAAGAAGCAAGTGAGTAATCAGCATCATTTCTGAAGTAGAAGTTACTACCAGTCTTAAAGTATGTATGAGAGTTGTTAGAGAAGTAGAATCTCTGTTGGCCACCATTGTCAGCGATCCAAGTGTTAACAACGTTGCTTAGATATGGTAAGTTATTTGAATGATAACCATCCAACATATCAGCGTTCAAGTTGCTGTTAACCGTAGTAGAAGTGATATTAAATGGAGCAGTACCAGTTGCTACACGTGACTGTATTCTTCCGAAGAAGTGTACATCAGAATTATCATAACGGTACTTCATGACACGAGTGTCAGCACCATTCGATCTTCTGTAGAAGGTTATATCATCACCTTGCTCAGAGTTGAATGCACCAGGTGAGTTGTCTCCGTTGTAAGCAATACCACCACCATAGGCAGATGATTGTCCAACGTATAAGTAACCTGTACCTTGGTTATTACCATAAGCTTCAAAACCACACTGATAAGAGTCACCTGCGAGTGCTCTAATGTATGTGTTAGAGGATCTACCAGTAGATCCAAAGATGGCATCTCCAGAAGACTCTAGTGAGACAGCTGGGTCGCTATCACCAATGCCCAAGCGACCATTACGGAAGTAAACGTTATTGTATGATAGATGTGTACCATTCCATCCGAAGCTATTTGAATCATTACCAAATTTAATGTAACCAACGTTACTGTTCTGTCTACCTCTAAGAGAAAGAACATTAGTTGTTGCCTTACCTAGGTTAATACCATTGCCATCGGCAAGTTGTAATATAGATGTACCAGTGTTACTGAATATACCTTGATCAGCATATAGGTCACTGATGTTAATATCACCGTCGCTTTCTCTACGTACAAGTGTGTTATTAACGTTGCTAGAGCTCTGTGTCCAACCATCAACATAGTGTGCATCGAGTTGAGAAGAGCTACCATCGTTACCACTGTGCCATACAGTGTTGCTGTTGATAGTTACTGAACTTGCTTTAATGTCCCAAAGACCATTACCATTAGATGCGTTACCACCAGAGAATTCAAATCTGACATCGTAGTCATTAGATAGACCACCAGATCTGACATCTAGCATTGGGGTTCCTACGATACCAGCTCTACCCATTTCAAGAAGAGCACCGTTAGCAGTATTGCTTAGAGCAAATACCTGAGAAGCACCTGTTGTGAGTAGGTTAGAAGAGGTTACAGTCCACTTAGATCCAGGGTTAGGACCAAAGACTCTGATATCCTTGTTACCGTAAGCACCTACAAAGGTGATAGAACCAGTAACTAGAGTATATGTACCACCTGTTGTGGAGTCATCTACTTCTGAAATACCACCAGCATCAATTGTGATTGTACCGATGTTATTAACAGCAGCATCATCAGCGTAGATAGTATATGTACCACCGACTGATAGGTTACCAACTGGATCTACACCAGTTGATGCCTTGTAGTTAGGAACGTATAATTGATATTTCTCACCAGAAGAAACAACATAGAAGTTATTAGCGATAAACTTGTCTCTACCCAACATAGTTGGTAGAGCTGGATCGCCAAGAACACCTACTGTTCTCTGGTCATGAATGTTATAACCTTGCTGATACCATAGACCTTGCTGATTATCTAAGAAGTCAGCGTTAGGACCAGGAAGTGTACCACGACGAGGTTCGTTAAGATCGGGAGGACCATCATTTTCTGAATGCCAGATCTTAGCCCAGTTACCATATACGGTACCAGTATCACTGTTACCACGAATGTATAGGTTATCTGTAGCGGAGAATGTTAACTGAGCAACAGAGTTACCTGTTACAGAACGACGGAATGTTAGAACACCATTTCTAGTTCCACCAGCATCAGTAGGAATACCATTGACACTGTTACTTCTGAGTGCTAACTGAGCACCAACGTTTGCTGCTGATACGAGGTTAGCGTTAGCAGATGATGGAGCAGTTGTTTCAGCGAACAGTACGTTCGAGAAGTCAGCAGTACCAGATATAGAGATGTTGTATGTGGTGTTTGCCAGACGTTGTGGATCGATAACACCTTCAACAAGGTTGGAAGCATTCTGATAGAACGCACCTTCGTTACCATCTAGTTTGTCTGCGTTCAGTTTAGAACCAGCACCTTGGTCAATAGAGACCTCACCATTGTCTGTAACAACGAAACCACCCTCTGTCTGGTCACCTAATGCCTGTTCAGCAACGTTCTTTCTGAACTTAGATATACCGTAGTTACCAAAGACTGAACCACCAGCCTGAAGAGTAGTTGGAGTAAGTTTGTTTGCCTTCTTAATGTCAATAGACGCGTTACCAAAGTAACGTGGGAGTGTACCCTTGACAGCAGTAAGACTTGCTGCTACTGATGGAGTTCCAAGTTCGTTAGGAACTGTCAGTGTGAAGTCTGCGTTGTATCCAGTACCTGCGGTAACAACACTAACACCTGTTAGGACACCAAATGCCTGTGAAGATGTTAGAGTTGAAACTGTTAGTTCAACTGGTTGCTGTACAGTACCACCGAATAGAGGACCATCGAAGGTTAATGTATCGCCGCTGTTGTATCCAGATCCACCATCTAGTACGAGGTCAACACTTAAAGTACCATTGCCATCAGAAACGAATCTAATAGAAGCACCTAAACCAGCACCGTTAGTGGTGGAAGGAGCTACGTCAAATGTACTTGATACTGTGTATGATGTTGGAGTCTGATTAAGGTTACTTACAGTAGCAATAATACCACCTGTAGTAACGTCAGCAACTGTGTATGTGGCACGTGCTACACCAGAATCAGAGATAGGTACGTTACCACCCAACATTGGGATGTTCTGGTATGTACCGTTGGTGTAACCTGAACCAGCATTGCTGATGGTTACCTTCTCGATATAAGTTGTATCTGTAATGTTTGCCTCACCAACCATACAGTCATCAGTTGAGAACTTAACTGACTGAATAGCATACTGGTAAGAAGAGTCACCTCTTAAGAATGTGAAACTATTAGCAATACCTGTGTCAGCAAGTCTTTCTGGGTCAATCGTACCAGCAACGATGTTAGAAGCATCGATGTTAGTAGATGATAACTGAGTCCAGTTAGAAGCTTCCTTAGCAGAAGTATTGACAACTCTGATTACGTCTACGATCTTCTTACGCTCGTAGTTACCAGATGTTAATAGTGAAATCTGTGCGGTTACTGTATACTCGTTAGCATTAACAGGAGTAATAGCATAGAAACCTGATGGTGAAGATCCAGATGTAAATTCTAGGTAAACGATATCACCTTGAGCGAAGCCATGGCTTGTCTCTGTAACAGTGATGTCGTATGTGTCATGAACGTACGTTCCAGTTGCGAGAGTAGTATTACTCTCTTCCTTCATAAAGTCAACGTCAGAGAACTTAATGTTGTTTGCTAGATCTACTTCTAAACGAGCTTCGATCCTAGCAACACCACCCTGAGCAGTAGCCTGTGTACCACCTACAGGAGGTGCTGTGAAGGTAACTGTTGGTTGTGTGAAGTACTTACTACCTGGATTGGTAATAGTGATTGTACTGATCTGTCCATTAGTAATGGTACATGTAGCAGTAGCAGTTGTACCGCCGCCACCAGGAGCAGTAATTGTGATACCTGGAGCACTTGCGTATCCAGCACCAGAATCATCGATTAAGATATCTCTAACGACACCTTCCTGATAACCTGAGATGATTGCCTGAGCATTGGTAGCAGAACCAATTACTAGGTTAGCAGCAGTATATGTTATAGTCGCATCTGGAGTGAATGCGATATACATTGTATCCAGATCATTCTCAAGAATGTAGGATATAGCAGCACCTTCAGTACGTAACTTATGAGTACCAGTACCTTGTGATGTTAAGTTTCTAGCAACACCACCTTGAGCATCAGTTAGTGATGTAGCAAGCTTGATATAGTCTGTGGTGTTAGCACCTACAGAGTGTAAGATGACATAGTAAGTAGCACCATCAGCCAAGTTACCAACGTTAGAAGTACCTTGGAAGTATGTTAATGCTGCTCCAGTAGCAAGACCGTGAGCAGGAATATTGATGTACTCATTAACTGTATCAACAGCAGAAGGAGCGAAGTTGAATGTAGTTGATGTTGTCTCAATAGCAATGTCACCAGCACTTGCGTCTTCGATAGCAAGTCTTTCTGCGGTGGATGCTACAGAGGTAATATTGAATGGACGTAACGCAGGAATCTGTTCAATGTTAATCTTACCAGAGGTAGTTAACTGTACAAGAGCAGAAGGAACAGCGTTAGTTGAGAATGGCTGGTTTAGATAAGGACCAAGTTTGTTGTTAATGTAATCCTTAACAGCAGCCTGTGTAGGTAGTAAGGAGTCAGAAGCGAAAGCACCACCGAGTTCATCACTGTCTGAGAATCCAGTAATAGTAATGGATCCACCAACAATCTTAATAGATGATAGTTCAGAGATACTAACAGTACCAACGAAGCTGATACTACCAGTTCTGTTAAAGATAGTAACGAAGTCACCAACCTTGAAGTCACCGAATTCGTTAGTACCTGAGGTATAAACCTGACCGTACTTCTCTTCAACAGCTTCGTTAGCAGGGATACCAACACCACCGTTCTGAGGTAGT
>Ga0209404_10000164_pt1 | contig 56527 bp, 63 predicted proteins | sample TroAtlMetagenome_2_FD_187447 | JGI IMG/M metagenome (GOLD analysis project Ga0209404, IMG submission 187447) | Marine eukaryotic phytoplankton communities from Atlantic Ocean - Tropical Atlantic ANT8 Metagenome (SPAdes) (version 2) | ecosystem: Environmental > Aquatic > Marine > Oceanic...
GGCAGGTCTGCCCCTGTTTTAGGATAGAGTATGGTATTGTATATGTCAGCGTTTGGATCTGTTATGTGTGCTTCTCTTGCCTTTAGGAAGTGCTTACCTGTTCGGATGTTTGCTATTAACTTAGCATCCTTATTCTCCCACCTTGCCCACTCTTCAGTTATCTTTAACTGAGGGAAGGCATCAAAGAGTGCATCAATATAATCTTGCCAAATCGTCATTAAGATTTTGCCTCACGATCATATTCTATTGTTAGTTTCTTCCACTGATTTTTAGCATCATAACAAGTAAGTTGTGCAACCTCACCACCTAATTGTTCTGCCAATTCAGTAATTTGATCTATAAGTTTTTCTGTTTGTGTTGTCATTTCTTTCTAGGTTTTGCAGTTGATGGTTTGAGCATTTCAGTAAACCACTTAGGATACTCTTCAGGTTTTCTTGTAACTTCTATGTACTTAAAATAATCAAATTGATCAGAATATAAACCCTTATTATCTTGCACAATACAAGTTCCACCTGTTTCTTTAAATAATTGCATATACTCTACTGTTCCTCTTTCTGGCAATTCTAAAGGTGGATCTTTTAATATAATCTTAAATGGATTATCTATCTGTTCTGTTAGTGCCAATGAAGTAAAATATCTTGCATCATACCAATCATCTAATCCAGCAACCTTTACTCCAACATAATGTTTACCTTCATAATAGAATACTTTTGCATTATGAGTCATATGATAGAGATTAGTTCTAGTAAAGACTAAATTAGGATCACCAAATATAGGAAGTGGTTTATCATCTGTACCAGTAAACCTAATATTGAAACCGTGTAACCACTGCTCTGGTGTATTTGCTCTATAATCCGAATATTCGGTAAATTCATTAACATCAAATGGATGAGTAAATGGTGAGTCAGTATCTTTATTAACTATTACCCACATATTCTTAAAGTGAAACCAATTTCCACCATATACTGCAAATGGATCTCTCGATTTATGCTCCATTTTCAACCCTCCTCATCATTGCTAGTAAAGTATCGTAAGGTATCCATGCAGGTTCTTCCTCATCAAACTGCACTTGAACCTCAGTTACATGCCTCTGTAACCATTTAGAATAAGTCTCTCTCACCATTTTGACAGGACTTAATGGATTGTTCATTTCTGCTGTTGCTTGTTCATACATTATACTATAATCCTCAATAAAATACAACTAAACATAATAATTAAAATTAATTAGGACTCTTCTATCCTCATCACTACAGGATGTTCCAGTATGTCTGAAATTACCTGGAAATCTAAGAAATCTATTTGCAACACTTTCCACTTTGGTTCCATTTTCAAATAAAGTATAACCATTATTGGTATTAATATAGTATATACCAGTATTCATAATCTTTGAAGATTCTGGAGAAAAGTCTTGATGAAAACATTCATCATAAACATTAACATCTTCGGTACGAGTAAGAAGATTTGCTCTAATTCTAGCAATTGATACCATCTCTTCCCTATTGATAATAGGTCTAACCACTTCAAAATACTGACTATGCACCAAATGATTTGAATATAATAAATGACAGAACTGAAAGTGACCATCACAAGGTTCCACTTGCCATTGCCATAAGAATGAATCTTTTATATTTCCACGATCAGTATCACCCATAAGATAAGATCTAATTACCTTATACTCTTCGGGTTCCAAATAATCGTCAATAATTTCTATATCTTTCATATTGACATTATAAAACCCCTGACATTATATGTCAAGGGTTAGGTTATCTTAATATTTAATTTTTAGAATAATAGTATTTAAGGTGGATGTGAGTGTGTTAGCATATGCTTAGAATACAAATGTTTACTTGAAAACTAAACTAAAACCTCCTTGCAGATTCGTTTACAACTTGATGCTGTGTCTTCGCAGTCGATTAAGCACTCGTAGTACTCTGCTATTAAATCATCATGGTCATCTATAGGTTCGGATGACAGTTGATTGTGTGATATTAAGTTGTGCATAAAAAACTCCGTAAACAATAAATTAACCCAATAATAAAGGAGTTTCAGGTCATCTTGTTACCTCTAATTCTCCCTACTATTTATAGCATAGATGTGTTAGTTTAACAACAGTTCTTAATAAAAATTTATGCCTATTAGAAGAACTTATGTAAACATAGGATCTATCCCATCTGGGTCATAAAAGTCTGGACAAAGCATAGCACCTGCCAACTCCTTAGCATGATTATTCTTCTCACATAACTTGTTCATCCATATTCTTTCATCAAGTTCAACCTTACCATCAGTTGATATTATACGACAACAAATGTCTATAATCTTATTTCGATATTTTGTACTTAATGGCATACTAGTTTCCCTCCTAATGAATCAATAGCTAACGGTAGTATAGCATACTCTTTACGTTGTATAGCTTTTGTTAATGATTCTACATCATCATCAGGTAATATAGGAACCTCTCCTTGCATTATTATCTGACCAGCATCCAATTCTTCATTAACATAATGAACAGTACATCCAGTAACAGTCTCACCTGCCTCCATTGCTCTCTCAACTACATTTAATCCCTTATACTTTGGTAGTAGTGATGGATGAACATTAATGATAGGACAAGGGAAAGCAGCGGGATTTTTGATAATTCTCATATAACCTGCTAGTATAATAAGATCAACACGATATGCCTCAAAAAGTTTTATCATTTGATCTTCATCCTTATGTGCAACTCTTACATGTGGTATTCCAAATTTTGCTGCCCTCTTTTTAGCACCACATTGTTTAGTATTGTGTATCATTAATACAACTTCATGTGTATTACATAAAGGGTTTGTTAATATGTTTTGAAAGTTCGTTCCGTTACCAGAACACATAACTCCTAGTCTCATAGTGCTGGATACTCCTCGTTTCTTTCTAATTTTGTTTTCTTAGTCTCAAAGTCCTTCATCAATCTCTGGACTTGTTTCTTATCAAGTCCAGCAAGCAACTCACAATTTTCTAAACAACGATAGATACACTCCCTATCACTGATGGGTGGGGCAATTTCCCATCCTTGCTCATCATAATACTTCTCACCTTTGGTAACTTGTGCCTCAACATAAGCAGTATCTAATCGCTCAGATGGGTTTGTATAATTGTGAGTTTGACTCATTCTTGTAACTCATCCAATCGGTATGGTTGTGTCTCAGTAGGTTCCCACTTCTTATTCTCAGCATCCCATTTGTATCCTGTACGTCCAAGATACTCTACTTCTTGTTCCCACTCGGCAAGTGCTTCTTTAACAATTCCTTTGATCCAGTTTCTAATCATTCCCATTTTTCGTAAGGTGGTTCGGGTTCATTAAGGCGATGCTTAAACTTATCACTATCAAAGTATGATTTACCTCTCTTACCATCTCTCTCATCCAATACTTCATTAATAAGTATCTTCAACTCCTTAACCATCTCTGGTGTATGTAACCTACGAGGATAGATTATCATAGATGGATAGATAGGATTTCCATCAGCATCATGAGGATAAATGTTATCCTTACCACCAGGAATGGCAGGACCACTCATCCCTTGAGTATCAATCTTTTCAGTCATAATGGATTCCCATTCTTATCAAGTAAATCCATCTTTTTCACTACACCTAAAGGAGAATTCTCTCTCCTTTTGATCTTTTTATATTCTTTAATGATCTTATCTACTTCAGCTTGAGATACTTTAGCAGTAAGTTTCTGACCCTTTTCACCACCACCTTCTTTTTCTATGTAATCATTAAGAGCAATCTGAATGTCTGCTTCTATGATCTCATTAATTTCTTTTCTAAGTCTTTCACTCATTACTGATACCTAAACTATGATAGTAATCTTTTAATGCCCCACTCACTACAGTTTGACTTATACCCTGTTCATTCACAGGTGTCACAAAATCATTCTTAGCACCAAAGGCTAATGGTGGTTTATGAGGATTCTCTAGTTCTCTAACCATTTCAACTACCTCATCTCTGATAGCAAGTAATTCATCCTTGCATCCTTGATTAAAGGCACATCCTCTTAGTTTATCATCGGGTTTTAATAATGATTCTAACAGTAAAGTTCTGCCACAATCCCACCTTTCTTGTTCATTCATAAAAACTTCTCCAACGATCCTTTCTTTTTGAGTTTCTTCTCAATAGAAATTTGTTTCTTTATGTATGACATAGCATCTTTATAGTTCCTTGCTGTGTGCATATGTTCACCATTATGGATAATACACAACTGAGTATTACTTCCCATAAGTGGAACTGCTGCCCAAGTTCCATCTTTATTAACATACCCTTCAGGTTGTCCACCTTTAGGTGTTAATATGCCTTTGTTAGGGCATGTATAAAACTTACGATAGTCTGAGGGTGTTCTACTTCCCATTTAACTTGCCCTCCAAGCAACATAATAAATGAAAGTTAATCCTAATAGGATTGTAGCAGTAATAGGGAAAAATGGTATTACTGTAAATGCGTGACCTACTTGTACTATAACAATACCGAAGAAAATCCACATTAACCACATTCCCAATTTATTATGGAAACTTCCCTTCTTATAGTATTCAGGGCCAGAAGGGATGTAATCATCATCCTCTGGATTCTTATGCCATCTACTCATTTTTCATCCCCTTAAATCTACCCTCTAACCATACATCATTCTCATAATCATAACCAGGATGAGGTGCAGAAGATACAACAGGATTCTTAGATACGTTTTTAATAACTATAAACTTATCTGCTGCGTATGTACCAGCAAGTTGAACTTCAATCTCATCACCATCTTTCCAGTTGGTTTCACCGTTCATCTTCTTGTGAGTCATCGCCAGTTGAATCTGATCTATCACCTTCTGTGTCAATCTCATAATCAATAATTTCCTGTAATGTGAATAAACTTATAAGTTCTATATTTGCTTCTTTCATCTTGGCATCTGCCTCACCATCCACCTGTCGATCAACAATAGTAATGATCTTCTCTACAACATAACCAGCATCACGAAGTTTCTCTACTGCTATAAGAGCAGATCCACCTGTGGTAGTTACATCCTCAAGAACAACTACTTTTGCACCTCTCATTGGTAGTTTGCCTTCAATCCAAGCATTAGCACCATAACCCTTTGGTTTCTTGCGAACAATTAAACCATCCACACGAATTTTACCACCTGATCCACCCCATATTATTTGAGATAAACCAACAACTAAAGGATCTGCACCCAATGTAAGACCACCAACTGCTTGAACATCAAGGTCAATATGCTCTAACATTAGAGCAAGACAAGGTCCAAGTCCTTGACCAGATAGAGTTACAGGTTTGCAATTAACATAATGCTCACTCTTACGACCAGAAGAAAGGGTATAATCACCCTTCTTATAGGCATCTTGCTTAAGATATGCTAATGCTAAAGATCTCCAATCATAAGTATCTTGAATATACTCTAATACCATTTACCACCATCCATTACTTAAATTTGAACTAATAATTTGAGCACCAGGATTTCTTGCAAGTGCAATATCCTCTGCCACAAAAACATCATCAGTAGCAACAGACTCAGTAAAGATGTGTCCGTTAATCTGGAGTTTAACCTTGACTTGCATTAGTTTTCCTCTTAATGAACTTATTATAACTGATTTATGGCATCAAGTAAAGGAGACTGTGTCACTTCCATAACTGGTCTATGATGCTCTGATACTCTCTTCTGAATTAAGTTACCATAATCTTCATGCAACTCACATCCAATATAGTCTCTACCTAGCGATTTTGCCACCATAGCAGTTGTTCCCGACCCCATAAATGGATCTAACACAATATCTCCTTCCTCGCTTCCTGCTTTGATACAGGGTTCAATCAGATCGGATGGATATGTTGCAAAGTGCGCTCCCTTGTATGGTTTTATTTTAACATTCCATACACTTTTCTTACGTTTTAATCCTTTACCATCTACAGTTGGTTCTTTAATAGCATCAACATCAAAATAATAGTTCTTACTCTTACTAAACAAAAAAATATATTCATGTGATTTTGTACACCTATCTCTCACACTCTCTGGCATTGGATTTGGTTTATGCCATATAATATCCTGTCTCAAATACCATCCATCTGCTCTTAATGCAAATGCTAACATCCAAGGAATACCAATCAAATCTTTATCTTTATATCCTACAAGTTTATTACTCCTTCTTGGTGTAGTTTCAGGTAAATCTTGTCTATTATTTGCAAATGTTTGTTTAGGTATACATCCATCCTTCCTGTAATTATAATATGAATCACCAATGTTTAACCATAGTGTACCATCATCTGTAAGCACATTGCGAACCTCTCTGAATACTTTAACTAATTCATCAACAAACTCTTCTGGTGACTGTTCCTGTCCTATCTGTGAATTTTCTCCACCATAATCTCTCAGACCGTAGTATGGTGGAGATGTAACACACATCCTTGCCTTCTCATCAAACTCTTTGAGTGTATCTCTACAATCTCCAAATAGAATAGTGTCCCTCATCGTGTAATAGTAGAAATAGCGGGTTGACCTTGATTGAATACAGTATCTACAACTGCTTCAACTCTTCTGGCAGTAGAGATTCCTACATTATTATACACAGGAACACATACTTTGCCATGAGTTTTCTTAGCATTACCTAAACGAATTACTCTACCAATCGTTTGAGAGATAGTAATGTAATCCATATTACGCATAAACAACGCTGCCTCTAATCCCTTTACATTAATACCTTCTGCCAATATACTGTGATGTAATACTACAAACTTCTTCTCATCATCCTTACCCCAAGCATTAAGAACCTCAAAGAACTTATCTCTACCCACCTTCTCACCATCAATAATAGCACCAGTCTTTGATGTGATGGTCATCCAAGAATAACCACGATCTCTAAGTTGATGCTGAAACTTAGATCCATATAAAAGACCAGTTATTTGTTTGGTGGATTTAGCACAGATAAGAACCTTATCAACCTCTAATTTATCAATAGCATCAATCATCTGTCTTGATTCTAAATGAGGATGAATCTGATTCTTTTTCAACAAACGACTCTTATATACATGAACTTTAGGTGGTAGTATATAACCCTGATCTACTAACTTAGGTGCTGGTACATTAATAAGAATATTACCATATACCTCACCCCAATTCATTCCTGCCTTGAAAGGAGTAGTGCTATGCTTAGGAGTAGCAGTAAAGAAATAGCACCTGTCAGAGCCCATAGTTGCATAATATTCCACAGCAGGGTAAAAGTTTCTATTAACACTATTGTGTGCCTCATCAAAGTAAATGGTCTCTACAGCAATATTACTATTTCTTATTCTATGAAGTGAATGATATGTTGTGAAGATAATCTTATTACCTCCTGTTCTTTCATCCCACCAGTAAATGTCGGATGCTTTAGTAGAAGAATAATGTGATGTCTCACCACTATGAACATGCATTACAGATACATCATCAAGAACCTCAAGGAACTCAGATGATAATTGCTCTGCTAACAGGATGCGTGGAGCAACTACAACAATAGTTGCAACCTCCTGTTCTTTAAAAAATCTTTTAGCATCGTCAATCATACACATGGTTTTACCACCACCTGTAGGAACGATAACTTGCCCCTTAGTATGGTTTGCCATAGCATCCAGAGCATCAATTTGGTGTGGACGTAATGGCATTAATACCTCTCAGTTGAATATATTATAACAAAGACTCTAATGGATTTACCTCCTCTTGTGACACCTCAGATAGTGTCACCCTTTCAGATGCTTGAGCAAAATACTTTTCATCCTGCTCAATTCCTATGAAATCTCTGTTACATTTGATAGCAGCAACTCCAGTAGTTCCTGATCCCATACAATTATCTAATACAACTTCACCCTCATTACTATAAGTTCTAATCAAATATTCCATTAGAGCAACTGGTTTCTGAGTAGGATGAGTTGCACCTTTATCTAATCCAAACTCAATAATCTCTGAAGGATAGTTAGTATATTTTTGTTCATACTCCGTTTCATGCAATAACTTATTACCAGCACCCATATGTTCGGGGTTATGTAAGAAGTTACCAAGTCGTTTTGCACTATTCTTTTTCTTAACTTTCTTCTCAATCAATCCCTGTGGATTGTATGTCATATTACGTCCATTCTTTGACGCTGCTGCTGCACCAGCAGGAGAGAATACAACAACATCTTCTGTTTGCTTCATAGGTCTATAATTAGCAAGCAAGAATCCTGTTGTTTTCTTCTTCTTCCATATCCATTCATACTTAAACCAATCCAAATTGCTAAGAATAAGTTGACTAGTAAATGGTTGATCTGCTGTTAAGACTACAGAACCTCTTGGTTTAAGAATTCTTCTGTATTGTTCCCACAACTTATCAAGTGGTATCACAGTATCCCAAGATAATAATCTATTATCACCCTTGTCCTTGATACCCTTTCTATCTGTTGTGCCATAAGGAAGATCACAGAGAACCAGATCAACTGATCCATCTGCAATCTTATCCATTTCAACTAGGCAGTCCCCTTGATATAATTTAAGCAAGGATCGCATCCTCTAATGTAGTATAAACATAGTTGATATATCTTACCACAGTTTCCTCTACAAATCCAGTCTCATACCAATTAACAGTCTTACCATTAACCTTCATTCCTCTTCTTCTACCAGTAAGAGAGAATCTCTCAAATCTATCACCATAACCTTGAAACTTATTGCAAGTTTGAACTAAATCTTCTTTAAAATCAAGTGAATATGCAACCAATCCAAACTTCACATTTGGTGATAACTTAGACTCACAAGATTGCATAATGTTTCTAACAACTGCTCTCTTAAGAGTATAGAATGGTTTGTCAACCCATGCTCTATCTTCCTGAAGATAAGCATACTTACCGTTGACCTTTACATGTTGATCTAATCTCTCATCACCCAATCCCTCAAAATCAGATTGAATGTATTCTTGGCTTTTGCAGAGTTCTATATCAGCGTCAGGGTACTTATCTTGCAAATCTTTAATAATAAGTTTGATAGCAGTTTCTGACCAATTTTCTAAAGTTGGTCCTGAGAATCTTTTAAGTGATGTACCTCTAAGACCTACACCCTTTTCAAATTGTTCTGTTAGGAGTCCTTTTGACTCTTCAATAATTGTTGATAGTGCCATTTAATATCCTACGTCGTGGTAGGTGTGTGTTTGACAACTGTATTATAGCACTAAAAAACCTCCTTGTGGAGGTGGTGTGCCAGTTCGCCCACTGGTTCTTAAAAAAATATAAAGCTTGTCCTACAATCCATACAAAGGTATGTATAGTAATTAAAATTTTAACACTCCTATTGCTTCACCAAAACTATAGTCATATTCTAAGGCATTTGCACAAACGTAGTGCGGATGATGAGTTGTCACACCCAAACGACCACAAAGTTCTCTATGATTGTCCTCTAGCAATTCTATTGCATATAGCATATGATTCAACACATGCTTCTCAGTATGATACAAACAGAGTCGTTCCTTTAGTCCAATCAAGAAATTGCCACAACCAGCACAGTTATCAATAAATTTACTGTTAGAATCTTTCAATAAAGAAACATCAATCTCATCTATCATCAATTCTACCAATTCAGGGGGTGTAAACACCTCTTGGGTTTCTCTTATTCTTTCATCAGATCTCTCAATATTAGATCCAGATTTTATATTATGCTTGTTCTTTTTCATCTAAACATTTTATATAAGTTGTAATCAAATCATTCTTACCAAAATGATACCTGCCATTAGTTATTGTTGCCACCTCTCTAAACTTAGGAGCGAATTCAATTAGATTCTTTAAAACTTCTGGTGATTTAACATTTAGAAAATGATGTCCTTTAGCGTAGTGTGTAAAATTCTCAGTCTTTACTACTCCACTAGGACCACATCCATACTCACCAATAAAAACATCTGCCTCAAATCTATCTTTGTAATCTAAAAATTCAAAATCGGGATGTTCTCGGTGCATAGGAATCTCGTTCACCCCTTTTGCAAATCTCGATGTGTTTTTTACTTTCCAATACTGTTTTACTGCACTTATTCCACCAGGAAAAGTAGCAGCATCTAAATCATCATCAACTTCACAGTGAAGATATGACTTAATCTTATTCTGACAAGAAGGTTTCCTTATAGATGTAGGTAATACAAACCTAATATCATCTGTGATCTCAGAAGTTTTATTTAATATCTTTATAGCAAGATTCCCTCCTACACCATAAGGAGGGTTTCCTATAGCAAGAGTAAATTTCATAATAAAAGTATAACAGCAATCTCGAACAGTGTCAAGTATTATTTAAGTTGTTTACTTACTGTAGTGCTTCCTCCACCATTCTTAGCTCTTACTGAATAAGTTGTTGGTCTTGTTGGTTGTCCTATTACCTGATAACCAGAAGAAGATAATGCTCTAGGAACAGCAAAACTAGGATCAATTGGACTGGAGAATCCATCTACGTTGTGAAGTGGATCTGCTAGATTAACATTAGTAACAGAATAGCTAAATTGAGCAGCACCCCATACAGTACCTTCAGAACCAAGAGGACTAGAATCACAAGCAACTACTCTATTTCCAGCATCATCATGAGTATAAATCTCAAATGCAACACCAGCAGGGTTTTCCTTCCAGTTTATTTGAGGACTACGCTTTAACCTTGATATTGTATAGAACTTTGAACCTGTTCCACCAACTTGAGTGTGAGAATCATATCTGTAATTTCCATCCTCAGATTCTATGTAAGTAACACTAGCACCTTGAATATTCATTGTTCCTACTTTAACACCACCCCAATAAAATTCAAAAGATCCTGCAGGATATTGTTGATTGGGTATTGTTAACAATACATAATTTTGTCCAGCAACATATCCTGGAGCATTAATCTCATCCCAACTTATACTTAATGGTTGTCTATTGAAACACTGCACCCTAATTGATGCATTATTTCCATTTACAAAATTAAAATCTATCTCGTCATTTATTGCAGTACTTCCACTATGATCATATTTTGATGTTTCATTAAATTTATATGTCTGATCTAAATAAAATTCACAATCATTATCAGACTGAGCTTTAAGATAATATGGACGCTTATTTCCATCAGCTTTTATACTATTAAATGGTGGATTGAAAGACCAAGCTTGGAAGAAACTAGGTTCAGCACCAGATTGAGTCTTTGGATCAGTATTATTTTCCCAGTACGCTAATCTACGCATAAATGATGACCAATATTGGTTCATACCAACATACTCGGATGAAGTATCTCCTGCCCAATCATTAGCATCACTAGCAGAACCATGAGTTCCTGTTATATAAGATTTCTGCCAAATAGTATCAGTTCCATTAGGTAATATATAAACCTCTTGGTTTCTATCACCTTCATGATCATCTACGAAATACATCTTCTGACCTATTTCTAATAAATGATCTGCTTTAAGATAAGGTCTTCCATTTGAATCAGTTCCAGCTTGATTTCTTGAATTTAAGTTAATAAATTCAACAGGATATAGTCCTTCAGTTATAGTAAGTTGAGGAGAGTAATATATTTGTGGTATCGAACTTCCTGGGTTTGAGAAATCAACATCAACAACACTACTCCATAAAACTGATCCGTCTGGTTTGTATATCTTTATTCCATCCATCCCACGTCCATACATATTCCTATCATTCCACATATGAGCAAACTTAGCAGATACAGTACCAGTTACATTTAAAGTTTGAGTTTGTGTACCATCATAATCAGGATAGTTAAACCTAATATAATTAACGTCACCCATAGTAATAGTTGGAAGATTAGGTACAATAGTAGGTGGTGAATTTGTTCCATCACACTGATTTCCAATAGTACCTCTAACAAAACTTGATCCAGTATTTCCTAATAATGGTGTCTTAAAGTATTGTCCACATACAGCAGCTCCACCTTTACCACCACCTTCTCCTTGTGCTAATCCACTAGCAGCAGGACTCTTACCAGCATTAGAACCACCAGGAGAACCATGCTGTCCACCATCTTCACCAGTACCACCTGGACTTGAGTTCTTAGCACCTCCTAATGTTCCACCAGAATTACATTGAGCATCTACATCTTGTGTTCCAGCACTTCCACTACTTTGAGCTTGATAATTAGGTGATCCAGGAACACCAGCAGCACCATTACCACCTTGACCACCTCTACCTTGAACGGGTAAAGTTGAGGTATAACTACCGTATGAAGTATAACTACAAGTGCGTGGGGTTGTAACACAAGTCTGAGTATAACAGAAAGTAGCAGTGATAGATCCCATCCCACCACCAGGACAAGGTAATGTTGCTATGTGTAAACTAGCACTTATTTCTCCTGGTCCACAACTTCCACCAGTACCACTACCATGACATCCTTCATTATATCCAGCTACATATCCACCACCAGTAGTACAAACTGTTCCACCACCAGAACAACTGGTATATCCACCTAAATCACATAAACCAGCAGCAACAGGCCACTCTCCTTGTATTCCTTGTTCTCCACCGCCACCGCCACCATATATCTTACCACCTTCAACATGAATATAAGTTATACTTTCTATTCCTCCATGTGATATTGATAATGCTGGTCCACCATCTTTACCTGGATCACATTCATCTTCAGGACTATGACTAGGACCAAAGAAACCACCTTTACCACCAGCTCCATATATTCCACCACTAACGTGAATCCTTGTATTCAACGCCTTTAATGGATCTGGCATAACCAACTTAGCAGCAGCCTTTTTAGTATGTCCTCTTCCACCACCACCTACAGAACCATTAGTTCCTTCATCATCAGAATAACATATACCAGTTATATTAATTATCTTCTGTACATTTCTTTGATAATTTCCAGTTACAGACCCTGCAGCATCTTGCACACCCTGTCCGTCCCAATCAATACCGCCACCACCACTGGCAGTATATAATCCCATATTTAAGAATTGATCATTACCAGATTGATTAGCAGTATATCTCTTAATAGAATTTCTAAATTGTGATGCTTTTAAATTCTTACCTACACCAGAATATCTGAAAGGACCACTACCACCAGTACCAATCGTGCGTTCTACTTTTGATATTGAATAAAAATTTTGTGTTAATTTGGATCTTTCTATTGAATAAGTTCCATCTGCTTGTAATGTTCCACCTTTAAATCTAAAACTACCATAAGCATTAGTGACCTCAACATAATCAACAGTAGCACCTTGAATCGCAAGAGTTCCTTGAAGCTCATGATCCCAATAATATTTAAAAGTTCCCATAGGAAACTGTTGATTAGCTGGTGTAAGTTCTACATAATTTTGACCAGAGATATGACTCATAGGATCAATAACAGTCCATTCTGCTGGCTGTTGAGTATGTGAATCATACCTAATATCACCAAGTTCTATGTAAGTCTGTGTAGCAGTATCAAGATCAAGTGTTCCTACTTTAACACCACCAAAATAATAGTCAAAAGAACCTCTAGGATAATTTGTACTATATGGCATCGCCTCCACATAATTTTGTCCAGCAACATATGCTGGTCCGTAAGTTGTATCCCAAGATACACTTACTGGAAATGGATCGGATGCTATTTGAACATTCTCAGTAGAGTCTGGTGTTATAGGTTCTCTATCATAGAGATTTGTGTTTCTAAAAAGTTCAGAAGCAGAAATTTCTCCACTACTAGTTTCCTTAAAGTTAGATCTTAATTGACTGAATTTTATTTCTCCTGAACCGAAGTATGGTCCTGCCTTGGTTACACTAATTCCCATTAATTATTCCTTAGTGAAGGTTCTGCCACGAAGATCCATTATAAACTTGAAGTTTATCTGTAGTGGTGTTATATATTATTGCACCAGCAGCTAACCCTGCTAAGTTACCTCTCTCAGTTGTAGTAACTTTCGGTGGAAGCATAAAGTTTCTATTCTGTAAAGATGGTACAGTAATTCCTCTACCAGCATTAGAGAAGTCAACCGCAGCACCTATTGCTTGATCACCAACTCCAAGATATTGAGTTGCTTGAATACTACCAGTAACATCCAACGCATTTATAGGATTAGTATTACCAACACCCAATCTATTGAAAGATGCATTTGCTGATGGTGCATAAACACCCATAGCTAATGGAATATTTTCCGCAGCAGTTAGAATTCCAATCGTGGATACACCAGAGATAACTCCATTTGTACCACCAACTTGAACTGCTCCAAGATTAACACCACCTAAGAATGTAGATACTCCAGCGGAAGATATTCTAACATCAATTTCTTCTGGCAATCTATCAGCAGGAATATCTGAAGGATAATTAAATACTCCAGTAACATTTAAATCTCCACCAACAGTCACACTACTAGTAACTCCTAATGTTCCAGCAACAGTTGCATTACCACCAACAGTCAGTAGAACACCAACATCTAAAGAATTTCTTACATAAACATCACTTGAGAATGTTCCAATACCACTTACATCTAAAGGATATTCTGGATCAGGTTTATTAACACCCAACTTTCCAGTATAGTCTAGTGACATTAATGTGCTGTTATTTACACCATATACCCAGTTAAATGCTCCAGTATTAATACCAGCAGATCCACCACCATGAATAATACTATTGATACTACCAGGATCTCCATTAATAATATCAAGTTCTTGACTGGTTTCACCAAACTTAATTTGTGCTACGCTTGCTCCAATACCAATCGAATCTCTCTGACCTAATTGTATAACAGCAAACTCTTCACCAACAACATTAACAGTAGAAATTCCCGACTTATATACTTGAATATCACCTATTGGATTATTAATACCAACTCCCAATTTGCCTTGAACATTTAATGATGCTGCTGTTGCCACACCTATAGTTGAACTAGCAGAGGTTAATCTTCCAGTAGTAAGAACACCAGAAACAGTATCACCATCAATAGTTCCAAGTATCTTAAGTATATTAAGTGTTGAAATACCTGTTATCGCATTAACATTACCATTAAGATTACCAGTAACATTTCCAGTAACATCACCTGATAAAGCACCAGTAAATCCTGCACCAGTAGCGTTTATAAGACCTGCATTTATCGTGGTTGATTGTAAGGTAGTGATTGTTGATACACCACTAACTACATCACCAGTAACATCTCCTTTAAATTCAGTAGCAGTAACTACACCAGTAACATTTGCATTTGTAGACTGTAACTGTGTAATAGTTGATAATCCACTAGATACAGATCCATCAACATGTCCTTTAAAGGTAGTAGCAGTAATAACACCTGTCGCTACAATACCACCCTTATCATTAATACCTACACCTTCTTCAAAATTAGTTAAGTCATTATTTCCACTAACTTGGAAGGTAAATCGAGGATCTACTGTCCCCACACCTACGCCACCTTGAGCGTATATACTTGTATATCCTAATCCTACGTCCTTATCTATCCACTGTGATGTGGGTAGATTCAATAATTCTTTACCATCACCATAATAAGTAACAATACCAGATGGATCAGTTGCAGTTATAATACCTGCTGTTCCAACACTAATACCAACACCAATTACACCACCAGAATAATTATTTCCACTAACGGTTAAATTGGTTACATTTAAAGATGTAATTATACCTGTAGTTGCATTAATCTCTCCTGATCCAGCAACATTAGGATCTGCAAGAACTTTAACTTTTCCTCGGACGTCTAAAGCCTCAGTTGGAACAGTAGTTCCGATACCAACCAGACCCGTTTGGTTTACAATCAGATTGTCATCATCAACCTGAACACCATTACGGAAATTAAACGTCTTCTTAATATTAGCCATTAATATTATTTTTAGTTATTTATTAGGATAAAGTATCAACCTTATTAGATAATTCCTTAATAGCTTCTAGTAGAAGTGGAACTAACTTAGCATAATCAACAGCATAGGTTCCATCGTTTCTAATGGTTACTGTGCCAGGTAATCCAAGAGCAGAGATTTCTTGTGCAATCACACCAGTATCTTCCTGTCCCTCTTTCTTAGATGCTTCATTCCAAGTAAAGGTATTACCTGAGATTGAATTAACCTTGGCAAGAGAATCTTTTATTGGTATAACATTACTCTTCAATCTTTGGTCAGAAGTTGAGTAAGCAGTAATATCATCAGTTACTTCTAAAGCACCATGAACTTTAGCACCATCATTTCTAGTTTCAAACCTTAAGGTAGTGCCATGACGTAATTTAATACCTGCTCCAGCAGTATAAATTAAACCTTGCTCTGTGCCATCCTTATTACCTATTTCAATATTCGCATCACTTCGCAAGTATATGTTAGCGAGTGATTCATCTTTAATAATATTATTGCGAATACCACCAACAACATCATGTTCAATAGAGAAATATGGTCCAGCAGTAGTTCCACCAGCAGTTAATTTAACATTATCAGGTAAATGTAAACCACCACCAGCATTTATGTTGCCAGTAACATCTAAAACACCACCAAGAGAAAGTTGACCAGCAATACCAACACCACCACCAACTATTAAAGCACCTGTGGTAGAACTGGTTGATGCAGCATTTTCACAAATTCTAACAATACCATCTAGTACATTTAAGGATACTGCACCAGTAGCACTTACCTTATCACCAATAGAAACTCCACCTTTAACCACTAATGATCCTGTAGGAGTTACACCACAAGTAGATGATGCTACCGTTTCATTATTAAATTTAACTATACCATCAACAGTTAAGTTAGTTGCAACTTTAAGATCCTTGTTGAATCTTACATTACCGTTAAATGTTACAGGTCCATTAAACTGAGATAGGATTGTATTAGAACTTCCACCTTCAACAAGTAATCTATCTTTAATGATTACCTCATCAAATACAACACTAAGTGTACTTGGATCTTCACCTGTTACAGTTGGAATTGGAATATCAAATGTTATCTGTTCACCAGAGTCAGATGAAATCTTAGTGTTTCCAATATAGAAGTCACCCTTATCATTCATACCTGTGTAAACAACAGTACCACAAGAAGTTTCTTGTGACTGTGATAAGAACTCTTCTCTCTCAGTTAGAGATTTAAGTTGAACTTGAGGTAAACCAGTTGAGTAGTTACCTGGACCATAACCAAGATACTCAAATGTATGCCCAGAAGCACGAAGAATTGAAGGTCTTCTTAATTCAACTGATAATGGTTTAATTTTCTTAATCTGAGACTTAAGAACGTGGTTGTCAACAATAGTACCTAATGCACCACGAATAACTTTAAGTGTCGTTCCACTACCAATAGTTTCATCAACAATTCTCATTATTTCACTATCAACTTGAATGAATGAACCTAATGGGAATCTTGCTTGAATAGATGCAACAGTCGTGCCACCACCAGGTAGAATAACTTTAATTTCATCCGTAACTGAAGTAATATTATCATTCAGAACTAGAGATTCATTATCATAGAAAGCAACTCCTCTTACTCCTAAACTTTCACCCTGCTTACCAGAGTTACCATCATTAGCAGATAATGCATGCTTAAGAATATACTTAGGAGATGTTAATCCACCTGGAGTTAATGCAGTAAAACTATCTACATCCACAACTTCAGTAACAATAAAGTCTCCAAGATTAGCATCAGAAGCATTTAATGCTCTGAAACGATTTCCTTTAAGTAATCCGTGTGCTGTACTACAATTAAATGTAGTTGTATCAGTTCCACTAGAACTACTAACTTCAACAGTAGGTCCTACACTAACAACAGTTTGACCATTCAGAATTGTTTCACTTGCAGTCTTATTAATGTTGATCTTATTAATATCCGTAGCATCATTAACTCTGAAGTAATGGTCAGTTCCAGTACTAATACCAGTTACTTGAACATAACCACTATTTGCTAAACTAATATTTGCATCAGTAATAGCAATATTTGAACTGGGAGCTCCACCGATACCACCCTGAGCTACTAATGAAGAATCAAAATATAATGGAGATAATGTACTCTTATATGCTGATCCTGGTTCAGTTATCTCATATTCGGTAACTGCTCCACCACTAACAACTACTTTAGCAGTAGCACCTTTCCACACAGCAGAAGCAGGTGCAGAGGCATCATCAAATAATTTTACGTTATAATATGTTCCATCAGTATGTCCACCACCACCAGATAATGTTCCACCATACTTTAAACCACCGAGTTCATGTTCTTTTGTAAGTGTTAGAACAGCAGAAGTAGTGTTATCGGTTACATCACTAATTATATTTGCAACACCAAAACTATTAATTAGTTTATTGCTAGTTTCTCTAGTGATACTCTTCTTAAGATCATTAGTAACTACATCACCAATAGGGAATCTCTTAGCATAACTAGTTGCTACCTGTGGATTGTCATTTACATTATCTCGATCCAATTCTGGATAAAGATTAACAACATTCTGATTGTACTTACCTTTAGCAAATTCTTCTTCTATAGTATTACCACCATTCAGAACGTATAGATGATAAACACCATCTTGTGCTCCTTCAACATAAGGTAAAATTGTTTCTGTTCTATAGATGAATAGATTCTCTTGGTTATTATTTCTCTCAAATCTAGGTAATGAAAGAGTCCTATCATGAACGTCATTACTCCAAGTTCCTACATTATGAACATTACCTAAAATATCAGTTGTCTTATAACTAAAGGTCTTATCATTAATAATACTATTAACTAAGAAAGTTCCATTATAACCTTTTCCTGCTGCTCCACTAGCATTAACAGTACAAGTTATATTCTTAAGAATAATCTGTTCACCAACATTTAAATTATGTGACTTATCAGATCTAATAGTAACTATCTTAGTAGTACTATTGTAATCAAGATAAGAAATAAATCTTGTGTTTCTATCAAAATCATAATCTTTTGCTTCTAAAGAAGTTCTAGTAAAATCTGATAAAGATCTTACATTAGTAGAACTAGAATCCTGTATAATGAAACTATCGTTAGGATCTCTAGCATTTTCTAATTCTTTTGGAATTACATATCTAAACTTATAGAGTTTATCATCTAAACTTCTACTATCATTTAATCTTTCAAGATAAGGAATATCCTCATCATCAGGATCTAAATTATCAAAATTATCATATATGTCATTATAAGTTTCAGCATTATTATCTGTTGTAGGATCAACATGAATAAACCAATTACCTGTTGAAGTACCACCACCTTCTAGTTGGACTGTTACTGTAGAATCCCATTGCATAGGATGTCCTAGTTCACCTGGCTTCTTATCAGAAACTCTACTAATAATCTTTAATTTACCAGCAGCAGGATTGGAAACAGTTTTAATATATTGTGGTGTAGTTCTATCAGCATTAGTTTTTGATGATGCAATCTGAATTGTATAATCATCTAAACTAATACCATCTTGCCTTGCACTATTCTTTTCATTAGTAATTGCATAATACATTCTATGAGGATCTAAACCTTCTGGTAAATCACCATCTTCAGAAATAATTCTTATAGACTCACCATTATTCAGATCATGTTTAGCACCAGTAGCACGTAAGTTATTAAGAACTATCTTATGTTCTATAGATGCACTTCCTTGAGTGGTGTCATTATGAACACCTTCATATTCTTTCTCTGAAGTAACTTGTACTGATGAAGTTACTGTTGAAGCATTACCACTAACAATTTCCTTATTAGACATACAAATGGTAGCCTTAACCTTGGTTCCATTTGCCAACTCAATATAGAATTTCTCACCAACTCTTGCACCGATTCTAAATCCCTGTGCAATTTCAGATGGTACTAAGTTTTCATTAGTTTGACCTAATAAGAATAGTTTACTCCTACTAAGAATATTATTTGTTGAACTATCAGCAGCTTTATATACTGAATGTATGGAAGTATCAAGCTGATTTAATTCAATCTTAGATTCTTCACTAACAACTGCTTTAGGTGCGATAATAGCTGATATAAATCCTTTATTATCTTTATCAAATGCTTCTGCTTTAAATCCATCAGCAGCAAGAGCAAACTGACCGAAGTTAGAGTTAGAGTTTGTAATTGATGCGTCACCACCAGATTCAGCTAAGAAATGGATGTGATAACCAATAGCGAACACAGAAACAATCTGTAAGATTGCATCATTCTTAATTGTAATATGTGCTGTCTTCCACTCATCTCTATAGACAGCATCTTTATCTAAGTGATAAACAGTAGCAGCATTTAAAGATGATGATTCGGATGATAGTAATTCACCAGTTTGTCTCTGATAACTAATACCATCATATTTTCTACTTTGCTTATTATATTTTACAAATGCACGGTCATCTTTCTGTAGTGATATACCAGTAAACTGGGCAACAACCATAGATCTAAATCCAGTTGCTTTTGCACCATCAGCCTTCATACCTTGCATACCAAGAACTGATCTTAATGAACAGTTAAAGATATAAGGAGATGCACCAGTAACAGTATCAACTTCAACACTAACTTCTGCATTACCAGCACTCAATCCACCAGCAGGACCTGCTTTTAGGTTAGGTGGAACATAAGGTAGTAAGTATGTAAATTGATTGTCACTTAAAACACTTGCTACTTTTGTTGAAATATTATATGTTAATTCGTTTACACCTTCAACCTTAATTGGTGTACCACCAGTTAATTCATGAGGTATAGCAGTAGTTACAGTAACAACTTGTCCTGGTGTTGCACCATCACCCGAAATAATACTTGTAATCTGTATTCTATCAGAGTTAAATGCACCAACTATTTCATATTCAGGTCTTTGCTTTGCAAATCCACCTGGAGTAGAAGGATATTTTTCATCAATATCTCTGATTGATGCTCTATTATATGCGTTAGATAATTTACTATAGTAAACATCTAAATCAGTCAATCCATCAAACTGATCTAATTTATTAACACCATCAGCATACTCAAAACAAGTTACCTTATGGTGGGAGAATATTGGTTTAGATCTATTAGCAGTATCAAAATTGGTAGGGTCTGTATATACTAATGTTGACTCATCTCCATCAAAGATAGAGAACTGCCAGAAATAACAAGCACCAGTAACCCTAAAAATAGAAGTAGACTTTACATCAGGATCTGTTGGGTTTGGAACATACTTAGGACGAACCTTTGTTTTTCTTAGGTCTAATCCAACAATAGATGTTCCTCTAGGAACTATAACACCACCTTCTGTACTATTAAACTTATAAAGTATATTATCTTCTTGTGTTAGATCGAAGTTAGAATTAAGAGTTAATGTAAGAGTATTCTGAGCACCAGACTCTGCACTACTAGGACTAATAGCAGTAGCAGTTCCATTAACACTCTTTATACCAAAACCTGGACGGTTATCTATTAAGTGTTCACCTGGAAACAGTAATATTGTTGTCTTCTCTACTAAATCATTATCGTTTCCTCTTAGATATGAAAATCTAGCGGATTCGATAAGTGCTCTTTGTAAGGTCTTAAAAGGTTTTGTTAATGAGTTACCCTGATTTTCTATTCCATCAGTGGCATCAAGATCATTTGGATTGACATAAAGAATGCGACCTTCACTATTCTTTATGAAATTCTCTAACTTATTAAGTGGCATCTTTTTATACTACTAGTCCAGTTGGTATTTCTATACTTTATTTAGCTTTACTATCTGTCGTTAATTTTGGTTCAACGTAAGTAATGATCTCAGGATCGGCATGACCCTTGATAACATCCATTACACTCATGAACTGTTCCGTATCTTCACACTTAACAAATCTAGTTTCACCTTCATTACTAATTAACGTAATTCTTCTTTTACAGACATCAACTATGATGTCTTGTACCGTTTCATCATTCATAATCATATGTATCGCATAATACCTATATATTCTCAACGTAATACCAAGTAACGGCAACTCTTTTCTTACCCTTACTAACCTCTTCTCCAGAATGAGGGAAAGACCAATTAGAAGGAAAAATCAATCCATAACCAGGTTTTGGTTTAACAGTTAAATGTGAAAACATTGTCCCACCACCACCTGTTGATTCCTTTAGATACACTATAACAGAAATCTTTCTATGATATTCTGGCAATTTAGGGTCTGTTGCTGCATCATGATGAAATCTATAATTTTGCCCTCTTGTATATTCTAATGCTTGTATTCCTTCTCTCCAAGATCTAGTTCCATATGCACCAGGTACAGGATAATAACTAAAATTTGGATGAATCTTTTCTACTCTTCTTTTATATTCATCTAGACCCATATTCATACGTTCGTGCAATAAAACAGTCACAGGATCTTCATCTTTAAGATGAGCACCTGTACTACTTCTAATTGCAGTATCTACTTTTGATTTTTCACCTATACCACCAAAAACAGTATTATCTTGAAATTCTAAAGAATCGATATATTTGTTTACCTTTTTAAGATCAGCAGCATTAAGAATCTTAATTACTTGTATTAAATCATTCATCTAGTTAATCACCTAGTTCAATTATTATAGCATACTATGAAGGTTTTGTCGGCCAACCAGAATGTGTAAGATCATCTGCTAATGCTTTATTAGTTAAATTAGCATCTGCTGCTATCGTTGCTGGAATATCTCTTAGTGCCTGACGATATGTCGCCCACTCAGTCTTCTTACTAGAACTTAATGGAGAATCAGGAACTTGAGTCCAATCAGAATCTTGCAACATCATTTGCCTATAATGTTTTACCTCTGATAAATGATTCCTAGCTGCTTCTGCGGCATTTGCTTGAGCAGTTTTTTCAGAAGCATGATCTGTAATTGCCTGAGAATATATTCCTAAACTAGTAATCTTATCATTTCCTTTTGTTGCTTCTGGTCTATATTCTATTATACCTTTTTCACCATCCCATTCAACCGCCCATACATTAGTAGGTATCCATGAAATATCAGTATGAGAAACCACAATAGGCTCATTATCAACGATAATCATATTATCTTCGGAAACAATCGTTAGTTTAGTCATTTTCTACAACTCCACTTATGTTTTTCATTTCTCTTGGTTGACTTAATTTCTGTTGCATTTCTTCTTTATATATCTCTTGTGCTTGTAAACTTACCTTTACAGATTCATTTCTAAAAGATTCAATAGCAGCACCAGTTTGTCTTTGCATTTGTGAATTTTCAATCAACATTAAAGGAAGCCACTTAATAGCACAATCCCATTCATCAATATCTTCTCCAGTATTTGGATTCATTCCACGAACTTGAGTAAACCAGGAACATTGTAGTCCAATACAATCCTTTTGAATTAAAGGGCAAAATTTACCTGGTTCAATTTTCATAATAATTTAATTCTTTGTGCATATTATAGCATCAACATACTGAACTGCCATATTAAGAGATCCAGAACTACTAACACTAACACTAGAATCACTAAAACTGTGAGTGTGATTAGAAGATGATACTGATCCAGATGCAGTAGGGTGACTGTGACTACCTAATGGATGTAAATATATTGCGTGATGGTGAGATTGGTTTGATCCTTCATAATTTACATAAAAATCTCCAGATGAAGTAGCAGTTAAACTATCAAGAAGACCATATCCAGAATTATAACTACCACATTTCTTACCAGTATAGTGTCTGTGTGATGCTACTTCTCCACTATACGCAACGTGATCATCAGTTACCACATTTAAATGACCTAGATCTTGTGAAGGAGTAGAAACAGAAAAACTCATAGATTCTGCACCATCAGAACCAGTAGTTCCACTAGCACTTCCAGATCCACTAACACTTATACTTCTACTAGCAAATGCACTGGTAAATGCACTACTACCACCACTTCCACCACCAGAACCACTTACAACTCTAAGTGCTTTATTATTATGTGATGATGATTTTGTCCATCCAGTAGGAGCAGATGAATTTAAGAATAACATGGAAGCTCCTGAAGGAACACCAGCAGGACCAGTAGGACCTGGAACTGTAGAATCAGCACCAGCAGGACCAGTTGGACCAGTTGGACCAGTAGGACCAGGAACTGTGGAATCTGCACCATCAGCACCATCAGCACCAGCAGGACCAGTTGGACCAGTAGCACCATTAGAACCATCAGCACCGTCAGCACCATTAGAACCATCAGCACCAGGAGTTCCATTAGTTCCATCAGCACCAGCAGGACCAGTTGGACCAGTAGGACCAGGAACTGTGGAATCATTACCATCAGCACCAGCAGGACCAGTTGGACCAGTAGGACCTGGAACTGTAGAATCAGAACCAGCAGGACCAGTTGGACCAGTTGGACCAGCAGGACCAGTAGGACCAGGAACTGTGGAATCATTACCATCAGCACCAGCAGGACCAGTTGGACCAGCAGGACCAGGAGGACCACCACCACCAGAAGGACCAGTTGGACCAGTTGGACCTGGAGGACCAGTAACAGAAGAACCTGGAGGACCTGGAGGACCAGCAGGACCTACACTTGCAACTCTTTTCCAGACAGATCCATTCCACTTCCAAGTTACCCCATTTTCTGTATGAGTATCGTTGGTTGAAGGACTGTTTGGGAAATCGAAAGCTGCCATATTATTAATCTTCTGTTATTACTACGAAATTATATTGTATCGCTGCTGTACTATTAGAAGAAACTAGCTTAAATGTTTGCCCATCAGATATATAACCTTCTAATGGTAGATGAATTCCAGTAGCAGTACCATCAGTAGATTTAACCGTCATATAGTTAGTCATACTGGAAGCATTACTTGTATAAGTATTAATTGCTAAATTCAATCCCCATACTTGTGGAGATGTATTAGCACCACCCGCTATAGTCCAGGACAAATTACCCATTTGCATAGATGCATTAAATCCAGAACCACTATGACAATACAAATAATAAATTAAAACTCTTTCATTCTTACCTGAAGTATTAGTGTGGGTTAATGTACTATTGGATACTGTTCCATTGTATACTGTAGATGCCATAATTAATTATCTTCGTATTTTATTTATTAACCTTGGGGTAAATTCCAATTTGGTGTAGTATATGGATATATGTGAGTTGGACCAGCAGGACCTGGAGATCCAGCAGGACCTTGAGATACTGTTACCCATTGACTACTATTACCATCATTATAATAAACATGCAAATCTCCATCATCACTATCCCACCACAAATCACCAGCAGCAGAAGGACCTACTGGAGGAGAAGTTCCAATATCTAATCCAGCAACACCATCAGCACCATCTCCACCAGCAGGACCAGTTGGTCCTTGAGGACCTGGAGGACCAGTTGGACCAGGTCCACCATCACTTCCATCAGTTCCATCAGAACCAGCAGGACCAGGAGCACCTTGCGGACCACTACTTGGAACTCGATCCCAAGCGTATCCATTCCACTTCCATATGACACCATTTTCGGTATGAGTGTCATTTAAAGATGGACTAGTTGGAAAATCGAATGCTGCCATTTTGCTATTTAGAAGACCCCATCACCATGAATGTTCCATGTATTATTATCAATATAAGTTAATGTAATCAAAGAATATCCAGCTATTTGTCTATTACCTGTAGAAGATGTAGAACCTGAAACTGGAGTTTGATCAGTAGTTAAAGTGCTTGGATAAGCTCTACCAGAACCCCATATAATTCTTACAGCACCATCTCCACCATCTCCACCATGAGCTTGGTTAGGTGCATAATCTGCATTACCAGCTCCACCACCTCCACCATATGCACCACCATTACCACCTGCTCCTCTTATTCCATTACCACTATCTTCACCAGGATCTCCATCAGAACCGCCTGATCCACCACCACCAGCAAATCCACCACCACCATTACTAGTAGGATTTGTAGCCGTACCACTAGACCCTTGACCAAGTATACCTACTCCACCACCAGCTCCACCGCCACCATCACCAGATCCACCACATCCACCAGCTCCAGCTCCACCAGCTCCATTAGCAGGATAATTATTAGTTCCTTGTGTTCCAGCACCACCCTTACCACCATTACCAGTATATCCACCAGCTCCACCGCCACCACCTGTATATCCTCCACCACCCTTACACTCTCCTCCATTACCACCACCATCACCAACATATGTTGCAGCAGCATGTGTTGAATCATATCCACCACCTTCTGCTTTGAGAGTAGTTGTGTTTATAAAATATGAATCTCCACCATAATTTCCATCAGCACCCAGAGGATTAGTTTGTCCATTACCACCAGAACCAACTACTACTGCATATGTTTGACCTGGTGTTACTGAAATATTATTTTTCCATCCAAGTGCTCCACCACCTCCAGCTTGAAAATCCTCCCCATTACCTCCACTTGGAGTATTACGATTATTACCGCCACCACCACCTCCTCCAATAGCAACAGCAGAAACTACTGATACGCCAAGAGGACATGTCCAACTATGTGATCCTGCTGTTGTAAATGCTTCCTGACCTACAGCAATTGATGATGAAGCATTAACTCCACCTCCCCAATAAACAGTAGTAGCACTAGTAGTAACAGTTATAGTTTCAGTAGCACCATTTAAAATTCTAACCTCATCACCAAAACTTAAAGAAGAAGATAAATCAGGAATTCCAAGTTGTAAATTCACACCTCCACCTGGAGATGTTAATTTAACAGTCTTCCCAATATCACTTGCCTGTAAATTATAAGTATTAGTTCTACTATTAAGTGTTTGAAAACCACTACCACCAGCAGGACCTGGAGGACCAGGCGATCCAGAAGGACCTTGTGAAACTGCTACCCACTGATCACTATTACCATCATTATAATAAACATATAGATGACCTGTATCAGATTCCCACCATAAGTCACCAGCAGTTGAAGGACCACTTGGAGGAGATACGCCAATATCTAATCCAGCAACACCTTGGGGACCAGAAGGACCAGTAGGACCTGGAGGACCATCAGGACCAGTTGGACCAGCAGGACCTTGAGGTCCAGTTGGACCATTACTTCCATCAGCACCATCATTACCATCAGCACCTGGAGGTCCTGGAGGTCCAGAACCACCCGATCCACCAGTAGGACCTGGAGGACCATCGGGACCAGTAGGTCCAGCAGGACCAGTAGGACCTAAACCACCATCATTACCATCAGCACCTGGAGGACCAATAGGACCAGTAGGACCAGTAGGACCTGCTGGACCATTACCTACTATAGTTACCCAACTACCACCTTTTCGTATCTTAACTGACATTAATGAGCACCGCTGTGTGATCCATGATCAGGAATAGCATTATGATAGAAATTATGTGGCCCATTACCAGTATTATAATTAACTGTACCAGTTCTATTACCAGAACAATCTACATTATTAATAATAATTCTTTTGTATTTAACATTATTAGTAAAACTAATTCCATACCTTTGAGGTGTGCTAGTGCTATTACCACCATCAGTTGTTCCCATCATATCTCCACCATACTGTCCACCATCAATCATTATATCTGATTGATCTGCAGAAGAATCATCATATATGTGAAGACCATCGTAATTATTAGTTGAACTGACAGAATTATGAGAGCACTGAGAATCTCTTATATGAATCTTTTTATGTTCAGTAGAGCGAATCCATATTCCATGTCCACCATTACCTCTACAATCAGCAGCATTTACTCGTAAAACACCAGTAAAAGTACTATTAACATAAAGTCCATTACTAAGATTACTACTTATATACGGATTATTAATCCAAATAAAACTACCACCAGCAATTTCTATACCATACTGTCCATTTGTATCAAAATCACAATCATTTATTCTATAGAATGAACCAGGATTACCTGTTGCTCCACTAGGAACAGATGCATCCATTAAGAATCCTTTATTACATCTGAGAACAACACAATGAAGAAACCATATTGAATTTACAAAATCCTTAACCCACAATCCAGTTGCAGTTGGATGTGGACTTCCATCAACTACACCATCAATAATAACATTCTCACATCTTATCTGATCAACTCTTTCTGATCCACCAGCAGTAGCAGAAAATAACATTCCATAAGATCCACCTTCAAGTGCAATATCTCTAATCTCTATATCTCTAAATGTTGCGATTGAATGTCCATCTACTTTAATAGCACCAAATTGATTTCGGATATAAATCCGATCCATTCTAATCTGTTGAGTATTCACATTAGAATAAAAATGAACAGCATTTCCACCATTTCTAGGTGTGCCTTCTTTATGATCAAATGCTAGATTGGCAAAAGTTACATTTCTTACGTTATTTACTTTAATTATATCGCTACCAGCATCAGTAGATCTTAGCAAAGTACCTTCAGTATCAGCAGCACTAACTCTATAATTCTCAGTTGCACCGATAATACTTACACCACCACCATCACCCATAACACCTTGATCTATTAATATAGTTCCTGTTATATCATATGTTCCTGTAGGAATAAAAACAATTCCTCCTGTAGATGCTAATGAGTTAATAGCATTTTCAATACCAGTTCTATTTGCTGCACCACTAGCACTTGGAAGTGCTCCATAGTCTGCAACATTAACCATAGGTGGTATTTGAGTTATACCAGATTGTACAGTTGTTTGTAAAATCCAAGATGTACCATCCCACTTCCATGTCAACCCATTATGACTATGCGTGGCATTAAGACTAGGACTCGTAGGAAAATCTATTGCCATTATGCTACCCTCCAACTACCACTAAAATAGTAAATACCATATGGTTTGCCATTACTTTGTGTTCCTGGTCCAGCTGCTAAACCTGTAAAATTATATATCCCACCATCAGCAGTAACAGCCGCACTACCGTTCCATACTCCTTGAGTACTAGTTATATTACCAGGAGGTAGATCATAAAATCTTCTATCCCAATGTATCGTTGAATCAACTACAGGATATAATGATGAATCATTTATTGTAAGGTGTTGAGTTTGCCCACCCCAACGTAGATTAGTATCACCAGCACTTCCACCATTATGTTGGATGCTAAAATCAACATGAAGTATATTGCCAGTTCTCACCCACACTCCAGCATTAACTTGACAATTTTGACAACTTTGTTGTGATACATTAAATGTTCCAGTAGTTTGTGTAACTGATATACCTCTACCTGAAGCATCAACCCACTGTGAACTATCAACATCTTGATAATAAACATTTAATCGTCCATTCTGCGAATCCCACCAAAGATCACCATCACTAGGTGAAGTTGGAGGAGTATCATCAGTAGTTACACTAGCACCACCACTTCCACCAGATCCAGGAGGACCTGCTGGACCTGGAGGACCTGGAGGACCAGGAGAAGTAGCAACTGCAGTTGATAAATCTGTTATTTTTACTTGGGTGTAAATATTTTTTATACCAACATTAGCATTTACACCAAAACCCTCTGCCCCACTACTAGTAGTAGAACATCTATGTAATATTTTAAAATATGTAGTATCTGCAATAGTTAAAATTTTAGATCCAATACTGAATGTAGCATCACCACCACTAGATTTACAATATTCAGCACTACCTTCTTCATAACTACCACCATTATCACCAGCAGTTGAAATCGTTGACTCAGTAGTATCCCATATTAATCTACTTTGATGACTACTAACACTAAAAGCAGGAGCACTCCATTCTATCTTATAAGTTCCTGCTGGTAATGACCAATAACCTGGTGTATTTCCAGGACTTGTAGAACTTTCTGATCCACCTGCATTGAAAGTAACAAAGTTTTCTGGATCTTCTTCTACCGTTAAATCTCTATCTCTCCAAGCATTATTAGTAAAGTCACCACCATTTACAGTAGCATCTTTTTGATCTTTTAATATAGCAACTTTTGTTGTTCCTGGAACAGCAGAACCAGCAGGACCTGTTGGACCTGGAGGTCCACCACTACCTGGAGGACCAGCAGGACCTGGAGAAGCAGTAGATTGAATAATCCAAGCAGTTCCATCCCACTTCCAAGTTAAACCGTTCTCGGTGTGGGTGTCATTATTTGAGGGACTATTTGGAAAATTTACTGCCATTAGTTAGTTTCTGGTACTGCCGTAAAATTATAATGTATTGCCGCAACATTAGAAGTTATCTGTGCAGGTATTCTTACATAAATGGAATTATTATTAGCTAACATAAATTCAGTAGGCCAAGCATTACCTGCTTCATTTATAGGACCATGAAGATTTTTTCCGTATATAGTATTACTAGGTGGATTAAGTTCCATTGTATCAAGATCACCACCACTAGGATGGTTGGGAGCATTTGATGTTCCAATATAGATACGAAAAACTCCAGGAGATGCATTACCAGTTTGAAAGTAATTAAATATTAATCTGACATTTCCACCTGTATTGTTAGTATAGAGAGTTTGTGTATTATCTGCTCCCGTACCCTGCATTATTCCGTTATAAATTGTTGCTGCCATAATCTTTAAATTCCTATTTACTATTTAGAGTGGCATATGCCAATTACTTTCAAATGGAGCTGCTGCTGGAGAATTAGCCTTGTTTGCCCATATTGTTCCATTATACTCTAATCTATGCCCTGCTTGAGGACTATCAAGTTGAACTGTTAATAATTGTTTACCCATATAGGTTAAATTACCATTAGTAATACCAACAGGACGTTCTACATCATCAGCACCTACAAATTTTATACTATTATCAGATAAGAATAAATGTCTAATCTTATATTCTGCATTACCTAGATCATACTGTGCATTATCAGTGGGAATAATATGCCCACTTAAATTCATAAAACCATATGATCCAGTCCAGGTTAATTTATCAGTACCTGTCCATATACCTAATGAATTAACTGTATTATCACTCTTAACAAATTTTATACTGTTATCAGATAAGAATAAGTGTCTAACTTTTTGATCTGCTGATCCAATATCATATTGTTCATGTGCTACTGGAAGAAGATGACCTTGATGGGTAAATTCCCAACGATCAGTACCCTCTGTATTGACAAAAACAGTACCTAAACCAACTCCAGTATCAATAACTTCTACTTTACTATTACCCTCTTCTATTTTATCTGATACGCTACCAGTTCCTGGAGGACCAGCAGGACCAGTTGGACCAGCAGGACCTGGAGGACCAGCAGGACCAGTACCACCTGGACCAGGAGGACCATCTCCACCTGTTGGACCTGGAGGACCAGCAGGACCAGTAGCACCAGTAGATCCAATTCCTACACCACTAGCACTAACCCATTGTGAACTATCAGCATCTTGATAATAAACATTTAATCGTCCATTAATAGAATCCCACCAGAGATCACCATCACTAGGACTTGTTGGAGGTGTATCTGATGTTTCTACATTAGCACCACCGCCACCCGAACCTGGAGGACCTGGAGGACCATCAGGACCATCAGGACCAGTAGGACCATCTCCACCTGGAGGACCAGCAGGACCAGTTGGACCAGGAGGTCCACCACCAGTAGGACCAGGAGGACCAGGAGGTCCAGCAGGACCAGGTCCTCCACCAGCACCAGAGTCCATATCATACCATAAATCTCCATCACATACAGTCCAACTACCACCATTAGCAGTAGTAGGATCATCATTCTGAGTAAATCTATTTCCGTAAGCGTTACTTGTCGATCCAATACCTATTGTATTGTTATTAACTACAAAGATCGGGCTTTCACAACTTCTCTCTACACCAGTAGTTCTATATTGCTTTACACTATCAATCGTTCCTGTATTACCTGGACCAGTTGGACCTGGAGGACCATCGGGACCAGTAGGACCAACAGGACCAACAGGACCAGCAGGACCAGTTCCACCACTTGGACCTGGAGCACCTGGACCACCACTAGGACCAGTTGGACCAGTAGGTCCGCCAATACCAGGAGGTCCAATAGGACCATCAGCACCATCATTACCTGAAGGACCAGTTGGTCCTGGAGGACCACCAGCAGGACCTGGAGGACCATCAGGACCTGTAGGACCATCGGGACCAGCAGGTCCAGTTAAACCTGGAGGACCAGTAGGACCAGTTTGACCTGGAGCACCTGGATCGGGAATTCTTCTCCAGACAAAACCATCCCATCTCCAAATGGAATTATTGTAGGAATAATCTTGACCTACATTAGGATTAGCTGGAAAATCAATCTTGGACATTCTGTATTAATATACCTCTTTATTTATTTTAAGTTGATGGTTTTGTCGGCCAAGGAGGATTGGCAATATCTGTAGTGTTAGCAGGTAAATCTCTTAGTGCCTGTCTATAAGTAGCCCACTCAGTCTTCTTAGCAGATGATAATGTACTATCTGTTGCCGATTGAGTCCAATCAGATTCTGATAATTTTTTATCTCTGGCTTCTCTCATACCCTTTGTCCATGCTTCCGTATAATCAACTGGATCAAAGAATCCACCAGCATCAGTATATTTCCAATCAGGTCTTACTAAGCACCGATTTGGAATACCAGCAAATTCACCACGATAAGTAGCACCAATAGCAACGAAATGATGTTCAGTAAAACCCATTTGAGTACAAGTTGGATTCTTGGATGTATCTGCATAACCCACTATAGTAGTTGCTACTAAACTAGTAGAATTGTCAACTATAGCAAAATCTATGTAAGTAGTTCCAATACCAGCTCTTATATTAGTTTGAACAGCATCAGCATCAGCTTGCTGTTGAAGATCTGTTTTTTTAAAATCGTTTAAAAAACTCATAATTAAACTGTAAATTTACTCTTCTTGTATGAAAAAACTACAATTTGCCCTGGTTTTCCATCATTTATTCCTATAGGATTAGCATTACCCTGAACTCCTCTTCCACCTCCACCAGGAGTCCAAACGTGACCACCACCCCAATAAGTTTCTCCACCTCTACCAGTTTCTCCACCAGCACCAGGAGTACCTTCACCACCAAAGGAATTTATATCACCATATCCAACTCCTCCTCCACCACCAGAAACAATAGCACCAGAATTACCACCAACACCACCTTGACCAGGATAAGCAGTTATAGCATACTGACTTGAGTTTGGATAGAACTGAGAATACTGACCAGAAGATCCATTACCTCCACCTTGACCAGCAGCACCACCTTGTCCAACAAATAAAGTACACTGACCATTACCCATTTCTGCAGCAGAATATCTACGAATGGCTGTACCGCCACCGCCGCCTCCTCCACCAGAGTTACCACTGGAAGAACCACCACCAGCTCCTCCACCACCAGAAGTAACGAAAACTAACCAACTATCATAATTGGTAGTATCAAAAGTAACTGATATAGTTGATGGAGTTGTTTGGGTATTTCTTACATATATGTCAAATGCTGGATCAGTATTTGCTGTTCCACCTGAACCTGGAGGACCTGGAGGACCTGGAGGACCACTTGGACCTATTGTACCTGGAGGACCACTTGGACCAGTTGAACCATCAGAACCATCATTACCATCAGCACCTGGAGGACCACTTGGACCTATTGTACCTGGAGGACCAGGACTACCAGAACCATCAGAACCATCATTTCCAGGAGGACCTGGAGGACCTGGAGGACCACCACTTGGACCTGGAGGACCTGCAGGACCTGGAGGACCATCAGAACCACTACCACCATCAGGACCTGGAGGACCACTTGGACCTGGAGGACCTGGAGGACCACCACTTGGACCTGGAGGACCTGCAGGACCATCATTACCTGGAGGACCTGGAGTACCAGATCCACCATCATTACCTGGAGGACCACTTGGACCTGGAGGACCACTTGGACCTGGAGGACCACCAGCAGGACCTGGAGGACCAGCTGGACCATCATCACCTGGAGGACCAGCAGGACCATCTGGACCTGGAGGACCACTTGGACCTGGAGAACCATCAGAACCTGGAGGACCATCAGAACCTGGAGGACCAGCAGCACCATCGTCACCTGTAGGACCAGGAGGTCCTGGTACTGTAGATGCAGGACCTGGAGGACCAGAAGGACCAGTTATTCCAGTTGGACCTGTAGGACCAACAGGACCTGTGGGACCTCCACCGTTTCCACTAGCAACTACAGTAACCCACTGACTAGTATCACCATCATTATAGTAAATACATAAATCTCCAATATCATCTTCCCACCACAATTCTCCATGAATAGGATTAACTGGAGGCTCAGAACCAATCGTAACAGGTACAACAGTTACAGTTGCAGCAATACCTGGATGCCCTGAAGGATTTTGAACATCTACTTGTGCTGTTACTGCTGCACCAACAAAATTAAGTTGAGTTACACTACTCGCAGCACTAACAAGAACTCCTTCATCATATACACTTATAGCACCTGGAATTAATCCACCACCAACAGGAACCCAATATCTCTTACCTTCAAAACCAGGAATAGCAACCAACTGATACTGTTGACCAGAAGGAACTGCAGGACTAGTAATTGGATCGGCAAGATTTGGTTCTGCCTGTTCTAGACCAAGATACTTATACCTATCATCTTTTAATTGATCTTGCGGTAATCTTTTAACCCGCCCACTTAAATATCTCTTAGACATTACTATTCTCTAGGATACTTGCTATTAATTCCATTTCTAATGGAGCAACGTATCCACCAGAATAAGACTTACCAACATTTACTCGAATTGATTCGTTTGCAACAGCAACAGCAAGAGTTAATGCAGTATTAGATGCTGGATCTGTTGCTCTAGGATAAGAATGTTCACTATAATGATTATCCATAGTACAAGTCATTATTATAGAATTATCTGCTATCTTAATCGTATCTCCATTTGCTAAAGAATTATTTCCAATATTTAAAGTTATTTCTCCAGTTGATCCAGTATAAGTTGCAGCACTTACATTAAACTTTGTTCCAACTGCCACACCTGAACTTGCAGTTACTTCTACAGCCTGAGGAACTGCTCTAACAAATCTATGAATTGCTGTGCTATAAACATGTTCGTTTCCACTAGCACCACCAATATCAATTGAGAATGTTTTAGATGTTCCTACATTACCATCAACAGTATCTACAGTATAAGATCTCTGAGGATCTGGGAAGATATTAGTTGTTATACCAGAATAACTTGGGCAAGTGAAATACATTCCACCCATACTAATCTGATCACCAGCATTAAATCCATGCTTTATCTTCGTAACAACTGTAGCAATTCCACTTGGTTCATCATATTGAACATCAGTAATAATACCAACACCTTGTTGGGTTCCACGAATGTATAAACTGTCAACTACTAATGGTGTTTTTTCTAATACTATTCTACCATCCACCATTATTAATGCATCCTGTGGTGGTATCTCTGCTGATTTTATAACTCGTATATCTCTTTCACTACCAGTACTTCTCTGCGTTCTTCTCTGCCAAAATGTAGTTGTAGGATAAGTTGTCCCAACAGCAACATTAGATACTTGTGCATACAATAATAAAGCAGAAGTTCCTGTTGGAACCTCATAAAGTTTCTGCACACCTGGTGCAACAGGAACGGCAATATTAATAAACTTATTTACTGGTGCTATTGCCATATTATCTTAACGCTAATATAAGTGGTGTTAATTGTGCTTGTATTGCTCTATTGAAATCTCTACCACGTATTGTAGAAGTTGTTTGATCAATAGTCAATCCATCACCAATTCTAAAATTACCTTTTTGATCCGTACTTGTGAAAGGAACTTGACCACCGTTAATGGCAACAACTTCATTTTCTGGTATTGGTTTTCCAGCCTGGAATGGGTTAGCTGTATTTATATCTACACCTGCACCCACATATTCAAACGAATGTGAACTGGTTATGATTCTACTCAACCTCATAAATTCAACCTTTGCAGTAGATTTTACTTCATAAGGAATAAATTCATTAAAGGTTACTGTTGTTTCACCACTATTAGTAACTTCGGTTGCCTCATCCACAGTATATAGAATCGGATCCATATCTGCTGTCAACTGAGCATTACCACTACCAGATATACTCATTACAACATTCTGAGTGGGTAAGAAGTTTCTACCACTAGCAATCACATCAACAGAAGTAATTGTTCCAGCAGCACTTACGTTTGGTGAGAACTCGGCAATAATTGATTCAGGACCTTCTGGTAAGGAAGCAGTAACAAGAGGAGGTGCAGATGCAGAATAATCACCAGGATTACCACCATTCACAACTACAATAGATCTAATAGTTTGTAACGGTGCAGTTACTGATGCAGTTGAAATTGTATCTGGGTAATCACTCATATCTAAGTGGAAGTATGCACCCTGTCCATCAAAAGGAGTTCTATTATTATTGCTTTGATCTTGGCAATTAGTAACTTCTATCTTATCAGCCTCAGCTTCCATCTTAGCACTTAGAGTTCCATCAAATTCAACACCACTTGTGCCATCAGCAACTAATCCAAACTTACCGAATGATGAGTTAGAGTTTGTAAGGTCACATTGTCCACCACTATCACAATAAATTGCTTTCTCACAACCAATAGTAAAGATAGAAACTAACTGTGCATATCCTTTATTAGTAATTGAAACACCGATACCAGCCTCATTATATTGAGTAAAGGCATCACAAACCATACTCTTCAAATCTTGACCTAGATCATTAGTTCCTGTGTGTGAAGCGTCAACATGATTACCATCAATCTTCATTCCAATACTACCCGTCATAAAGTTAGTACAGTTTCTAACATAAGGACTCTTATATCTACCATTAGGTCCTTCATTAGATGGACCAAGGTCAATAAAACCACCAATTGCTTTATCAGCATTATCTGTTGGTGGAAATGCTACTGCTGCTAAACCATGATGAGTTGTTGTTGTTCCACCAGATCCTTTGAAACTTAAATTCTCTACTAAGCATCCATTTCTAACATGGAATATATCCTTAGAAGTGTTATTAGGAACCACAGTAACTAATCTTAAATCTTCACCAGAAATGGCAACATCATAATTTAATCCAATTGGGTTATCTTCATAGTAAATACCAGAACGAACTTTAATAGTATCACCCATCTGTGCTACGGCAGCAGCAGCGGATATAGTATATTTTGCATCACCTTCCAATAATCCGCTATTACTATCACATCCATTCTTAGTCACCCATATAGTTTTCTTAGTTTGAACTCCAGAAGGTCTCCAAGATACACCAACACCAACACCCGTACTAAAGGTTGATAATCTATAATCTGTCTTACATACACCAACACCATTACTATCAAACTTATCAATTATTTGGTTCTCTAGTTCTAAAGTACCCTCAAGTTTTGTATTCTGACCAACATTTAAGTTTTTATCAATTCCTACACCACCATCAACAACTAAAGCACCACTATTCTTATCTACTGATTGTGTTGTACCGTAAATATCTGCATCACCACAAACATTTAAGTTCTTAGAAATACCAACACCACCAGTAACTACTAAAGCACCAGTAGTACAGTTTACAGATTCTGTTGATGATGATATTTTTTGATCACCACAAATATTTAAGTCCTTAGAAATACCAACACCACCAGCAACTGTTAAAGCACCTGTAGTACAACTTGAAGAATCGGTTGTATCTTGTATCTTTGCTATTCCACCAACATAAATCTGCTTTACTATACCTAAACCACCATCTAATTGAACAGAGGCAGATGTTGGTGAGGTGGCATCAGTAGTATTGTTAAAGGTAGCAAGACCATCAACATCTAAAGCAGCCTTTAAAGTTGTATCACCATCAACATTTAATGTATCATCAAAATCAACAGCACCAGTTGCATGAACTTCTCCAGTTACATCTAATTCTGTGCTAGGACTATTATTCTTAATACCAACCTTAGTCATCCTATAGATTGGAGAATCATTATTACTATTAGTATGACCCCATAAATCCTGTGTTTGAATCTTTGCAATAGCAGTTGGGTTTGCTGGATCTGGAATTGGAAGTAAGGTATCTACTCCAAGACCCTGACTATCTAATTGTACAAAATTCAACCACTGGAATAATTGTGCTGTTCCATTTGTAGGTAAATCAGTACCTTCATCCTGAACATACATTCCATCTAAGGAGATTGGAGATGCTTGTACCCAACGGATACCATTCCCATCTCTATTCAAATAATATCCATTTACACCTGGAGAATCTGCAGAGTCAATTATATTTCGATCAATCTTAACTGATCCCTCTACATTTAATTTTATTATACCCTCTTGACTTGAATTATAACCAGGAATCGCAGTAGGATCTAAACTACCAATACCAACATTACCAGTATCGGTAATAACAAATGAATTATCTAACGAATTTACTTTAAAGACTTCTGTCCCTTCAAACATAGCGGTTCTTACACCAACTTGTCCAGTATCACTTATAACAGCACCATTCGTACCAGTGTTAACTTGAAACTTTTGTTGAGGTAAAGTAGTTCCTATTCCTACTGAACAAGGATCAGTATTAACAATTAAACATTCAGAACCAACCTGGAAACGTGCTCCAGGTGTCGTAGATCCCAATCCTACGTTACCACCATCAGTAACAACAAGTGATTGTAATCTCTCACCAACTTGCAATAAAGCGTCTGGTCGTGTACTACCAATACCAACCCGACCTCCTATCTGACCTTCACCATTCCTTCCATCAGTAGTAGATATGGCAGTAAAAACTGTCCCACCCATACCAACATCTAACCTCTGGCTTACTGTTAGATAATCAGTATCAATAAGACCTTCTACAAATATATCACCTAAAAAAGTAGCATTATTATTAACAGTTAAACTATCTACAGTTAGTCCTTGACTACCATCACCAGATAATCCACCAACTAAATCTGCATATAATTTTCCATAAACATGAACATCATTATAAAATTCGGCAACATTACTTACCTGATGATTGCCACCGTCATTTATATCTGAAAAATTCTGTTCTTGTGTCATTAGGTTCCAAACTCCCCGACTTCGGTTCCTCTATAACAATTATATAAGAATCCCAATTCTCTTACCCTAATATCACCTCTCTTAACATTTCCATTAAATCTACCAGGATCCACATCTAAATCTCTAACATGAAAATGAACATGATCAGCATCGTGAGTAATCTTCTCTGATGCTTTGAAAGTTATATTAGTATTTGAGTTAATTTCAATATTCTTAGCATTTATCTTAAGAGTTCCTTTCTGACAATTAAGAAGAATACCACCTTCCATAGAGAGAATCTCAACCCCATTACCACCATCAGGTCTTTGATTATTGGCAGCACCAGTAATCTTTACAGTTTGATCGACAATAATATCAAAAGTTCCACTTTCTCTCAGTCCTAATTTACCAGTTCCACCAGCACCATTACCGATCAAACTAAAAACTGCAGGACCACCCAAGTGATTTAATGGGTTTCCATATTCAACTTTAAAATTACCAAATGAATCAACCTGTCTTTTTTGCCAACTTGGTTGTTTTGCCATATACTAATACCTTACCCTTCTATTTATTTCAACTAATACAGTCGATAACTTGCTTGACTTCTCCTTGATATGGAGGTCTTGGTTTCAACTGTGCTCTTAATATTGCACCAAAACCAGTAGATGGTGAACCATCTTTAGATACCACTGTAAGTTCAGGGAACTCAGTTATTTCTGGTACATTCATTGTTGTACCGTCTGGTGCAACCACATTAACAATTCTACCAAAGTCATCTACAAAAGTAGTGTATTCATTACCTGCATCATCAATTACCTTATCATCCCTATCATAATCTTCACCAGGAGAAATAACAGTTACATGATCAACTATAACAGGTTCATTATCTTCACCATCAACATTTCTAACTGGATAATTTTCACCAGGAGTAAGAATTATAACATCAACAACTTCCTGATAAGTAGGTGATTCTGGATCAAGATCTATTTTTGCTCTAGCGACAGCACCATATCCCTTATTACATGTATCAACAATTTCAACAAATGGTGCTGCATTATATCCAGATCCACCACTCTTTAAATCTATACCAATAATACTACCAACTGCTTCTACACCAGAACCAATAACATCACCGAATAATGCTCTAGCATTTGCACCTACACCACCGCCACCAAAAATATTAAGCTTCACACCAGCACATCCTAGTGGAGGTCCACTATAACATTCTCCAAGTGGACTCTTAAATCCAGGAACAGATACGCTTGGATTCATAAAGTCAAATACACCCAAACTACCTTTATATCCACCAATATTAAAGTCTTGAACAGCACCTACTAATCCTTCTGTTAGAGAATCTGCTGTATTTGCTACTTCTAATATACCTTCTATAAGAGAATCAAATGCTTCTGCTGGTCCTCCACCAACAACATATTGCTGAACTGTCATAGAGTCATCATCTGATTTTTCTTGACACTCAAACATACTTGCTATTGCTTGTAAATTTTCTGCTTTACCTCTAAGAAAATCACCAGGACTAAATCCACCTAAAATTTTAGATATCCCACCTAAAGATGGCATAATACCCTTCGTAAGACCTCCAATTACACTATTCATTATACCACCAATTGCCTGATCCATAATACAATCAGTAAAATTAGTCACATTATCTACTAATTGGTCAATTATTCCATCGATAGCATCGCCCATACCACCTATAACATTCTGCATAACACAAGGAAGACCTTCATGGAAAGACTTAAGTGGGTTAATAAATGCTGCTTGTGCCTTTATACCAGCTTGTTTTGCTTTAGCTCTACTCTTAGTTGCTGCAAAAACAGCACCAAATACCTTAGCATATGTCTTTTTAACTCCACTATTCGCTTCTTTAGCAACTGCAGTTTGCAACTTTCCCATCATATCTTTAGCCATTCCACCACCTAAAGATTTTATTTGCTCCTTCGCATTCGCAGTTCTTTCTTTTATTTGTAAATTTACTATACCTTTAAGTTCTTCTGCCTTTGCTTTAAATGCATCAGTATCAATTCCACCAAGAACATCTTCAAATTGATCTTTAATTGCTTCAGTATCAATTTTCTCAGTTAATATTTTCAAATCCTTCTGCATATTTTTCATCTCAGTCTTCATTTGCCTACTGGCAAGTTTCATAGTCGATATGCCTTGAGATACCGTAGGACTATCAATCAAACTTCCTAAAGCAGTAAAAGAAGATTGTATCTTTTGTTTATCAAATTCAATTTCACCAAGTTCTTGACCAAACTTACTAATTAATTTACTAAGTTTAGCTGTGTTTACCTTATCAGCAACTTCCTTAGGTAAATCAATAGGTAATGGAGTAGCACTAGGTCCTGATTGATCACCAACTTCCTTATTCAAGAAATATGCACTAGGTGGATTCTTTTTAGTATATCCAGTATATGGTTGAAATGGTTGCTTGTAAGGTCCAAGTTTTACTGGACTTGAAGATCTACCAAATATTCCTAATATTACAGGTAATTGTGCATCATCACCATCAAGGAAAAAACCAAATACACTATCTCCTGGTGTTAATCTAGTTGATCTAAAAACACCACCACCACCAGATCCTGCAGTTGATGGCAATAAAATCTGAGCCCAAGGTAAATCTTTATCAGGCAATTCAATTGGATCTTGAGGATGATATCCCATGATCCTTACCTTAATTCTATTTCCCCAAGGATCAGCTTGATCATAATCATCAGGTTTAGCACCAGGTGGTAATGGAGCTGGTATTGTATCTACAACTTGATTTAATTGACCACCTTGACATTCCTCTGGTGCAATCTGACCGATCCACCACTTGAATCCATCTCTTCCTACAAAATTACTTTTTAATATTGATTCCTCTATCATTTCGCTTTAGTTCCGTATGTATCTTTAATTAATGTTAATGAAGTGTAAGATCCTGTTGGGTCAAAATGATGGCACAATTCTTTAATCATATATAGACCACTTTGCTCAGTGTCAATTGCATCCTTTGCTGAAGTAAGAGCAAATTCACACTCAATAATATCACCAGCCCTTAAATTAGTATTAGAAGGTATTGTCATAGTAATCAATTGAGAGAATATAGAATTATATCTCATAAGTGCTTGAGATTGTGTAAAAGTTGGATCAGCATTCTCTGCTTTAGATACACCTCTTTCCATAGTTCCCCTGTCCATAACAGCAGTAACAAATCTACTTGGAGTACTAGCAAGATTACCTGGCAACTTAATACTTTTACCTAAAGTTGAAGCTTTACCTTTTTTTGGATCTGTACTAGCATAATTTTCAGATGTAAATATACCCTTAGCAGGGTCTGTATAATTAAAAGTTAACGGATCAAAAAATATTCTATAACTACAATAAGCACCTCTTTGAAGTTTACCTAAAACATCTTCATTTTTAGATGTACTGTATCTTATAATTTTAAAATCATTATTTGTTTGTTCTATAACTTCAGTAGAATAATATCTTGCAGCAGGTTCAGCATTTATTAAACTATCAATAGATCTAAAATGAAATCCATCCTTAGTTTCAAAAAATACATATCCTGAAGTACTACTATCCTTTGCACTTTCAGGTACAGATTTTGATGCTAACCACGTTAAAAGTGTAAATGGTTTTCTCATGTTACCAAGAAATCCATATACATTTTGAGTTGCATCTACATCAACCTCACGTTCATCACCCAAATAGTTTTTAACTATATCCTTTATAGATTCTGATATCTTATTAGATGTTGGATACTTTCTACCAACCCTAGATGTTTCATTAGTTATTGCACCTATAGAAACCAAATTTAATGTAAATGATTCTGATTTCTTTCTAGTAATTACATTACTAATACTAGATACAAAAAATGATAAATCCATTCCTGGATTATTTTCACAATTACCAGCAATTTTTATAGTAACTGTTTCTCCACCTCTTAAAGGTAAACCATTATAAATTGATTGTAATTCTCCATCATCACCCTCTATAGTATTTCCTTCAGAAGTAACTTGTAATTTGGCAGTAAGAGTTGGTGAAAATATATCCTCATAATAATCAATCATTACAGTACCAGGAGCAATATCAATCGTCTTTGAACCATCTGTGGATTCAATTACAATTTCTTCATATGTCGATCTTTTTAATGCTTCCATCTAAGTATATGCTGTAATTAACGTTGTTATATGCTTATGGTATTCCTTTATATTTAACCCACCAGACTTTCCTCCTGACTTAGGTATACCACCAGAACTTTGTGGTGTATTCTTAGATTGAGATCCTGCTCCTAATCCTGGTGGTGGAGGCATCATGATTTTTTGACCTTTTCTTTCTGGTGTTATCTCATCAATAAGACCATCAGAATCTGTCTTTATAGACTTAAATAAAGATTCAATTTCTGAATCATCATCCTTAGGATTAATAAGATTAAATTCATTTCCTTTTTTATCCAAATCAGTCAATCCACCTGTCATCCAATCAACAGAAGATCTCCAACCAAGGAATCCACGATTTCCTTTATCCTTTTCCTCTTTAACATCATCAATTTTTTCAATATTCTTAGAAGGATCTTCAATATTTCCCATAGTATCCATCACACTACTAAATCCCTTCATCATATCATTCATAGTACTGATATCAAAGTTTTCAACACTTGATTTCATGCTATTTTGCAATTTGTCAGATTCTAAGAAACTAGATGCTTCCATTAATCTTTCAGTTATATTATTTGGAAGAATAAATCCATCCTGCTTAGGGGTGAATAATTCCCTATCCTTAGATTTACCATCCTTACCTTCACCTACAAGTGCTGTTTCACCAGCCTTAATTTCTCCTCCCTCAAAGTACTCTAAAACTTCATTCTTAACCTCTTCTTTAATATCATCTTTTTGACCATCTTCATTACCTTCCCCTTCTGTCCTATTTTTATTTGGGAATAAGTCAAGAAAATCCCACCATTGGTTTTTTGCACCTGGATCGTCTTCACCCCCAAATATTCTCTCTTTCTGTTTCGATTCTGCATCAATTCTCTCTATTTCTTCATCCAAATCACCATCATCCTGATATCTATTGACTCCAGCAATGAAACTTGTATTCAGATTTTTAATTTTATCATTAACCTTATTGAACGAATCTTCTGCCTCATCTCTCTGCTTACCAAAATCCCAGAAACGAAACATTCCAATTACTTGATCCAACTTACCAGACATACTTTCAAAGACACCAATCACCCCATTTATAAATCCCTTAAAAATTTGAACTACCTGAGTAATCCTTTTAATAAGTGCAGTAACACCTTTTAGAATCTGTGGCAATCTTTGAACCACAAATCCTATCAAAACAATTCCAAGGAAACTAAGTATCCTACCTAGAACTCCCTTTCCAGTATTTGTTATAGCTTTTCCTCTTGCCTTTGCTGCACCATTAACTGTAGATGCTTCAAGTTGATCTTCTCTTCTCCTCCTTAAAAATGATTCTCTTCTTCTCTTAAAATAAGTAGCATCAGATGTTAAAAGTTTCTTTTTACCTATATTATCAGTCTTAACAGTTTTAGCAATAGATCTAGCTAAAAAACTAGAACGTGTAATACCAGCAGCAAGACCATTAAATGATCTACTTATATTATTAAGACTAGAAGTTGATTGTACTAAAGCTTGTGGATCCATGTTATGTTGGAACTACCTGATAGTTTTTAAATGCAAGAAATATATAACTATTATCTACATTTGATGGTGGTATAACAGGAACACCACCACCAACAGCACCAGCAGCAACATTTCCACCTGCTGCATTAGGATCACCACCATCACCAACATTAGGGTATGGAATTACACTAGGTTTAGGTTCCTGTAAAGAAGAAATATTCTTGGAAACATTCACATCATTTTTCTTTGGTTCAAGAAAACTACCTCTTTTATCAAAATCAAATGCATTACCAGTTATTAAATCACCAAAACCAGAAAGACCTCTCATAAACCCTTGTGGTTTCTTCTTTGATTCAATTCTAGATGTTAATTCGTTTATCCTATCACCCTTATCTAATTGAAATTCTTCTAAAGCTTTTTTATATTCTTTTTTATCTTTGAAATCCTCTCTTACAGGTCTCTGATTTTCAATTTCATTAAGTAAATCTTCATCTGTTATAGGACTCATCATTCCAGCTTGAACATTACCACTCTCCAGTTCTTTTTGAAGTTCGTCTAATTTCTCTGTTCCTACTATGTCTTGGACAGTTCCTCTAGCACCATAACCCCCTTGGAAGAAAATCATACTAGTAATTACACCTGCTAATGCTTTAAACCAAGGAGGTCCAGGAATTTTAGAACCAAGCTTACCTCCAATATTAGCACCAGCCCATCCTGCACCTTGATCCATAACTTCATACTGGAAAGGTTTCCCTTCAAGTACATTTTTCACACCAAACATGGAAGTAACAAATATTGAAACCTTGTTAAGATTACCTTTATTATTTTGGTATTGTTTAGATCCAATAGGAGTACTACCTTTAGGTACTCTTTGATTTTTATTAGTTGGTTGTCCTCCTGGTATAGCACCTCCCGTAGGTGGTTTCATTCCCGTTGCGTTTCTGGCAACACCAAATATCGCATTCTTTAATTTATCTAATGGTCTTATTAATATACCACCAAGAGCAACTGACCCTAATGCCAACGAAAGTTTTCCTATACCTATAGTCAAAGCTCCCATTCCTGCGGTAACAAGAGCAACCGTTCCTCCAATGACTAATAATCCCTTTATTAAATCATTTCTTATCTTTACAAACTTCTCTTGATTATCACCACTTAATGCCTTAAGCATATTAACAGTTTTTTCTAGTAGCCAACCACCAGCTAATATAAAAAATACATTAACTAATCTACTTAATCCAAATTGTACTTTCTTACCTATCTTCTTAACAGGTTCCATTAGAGATTCTCTAATCTTACCCTCTATACTCTGCTCATTTGCATCTGCTAATCCTTGACTTATTAACCTTCTTTGTCTTTGAGCATTTGCTGCTTCTCTTTGTCTATCTAAATTAGCACCAACTGCTAAACTTTGCGAAATAATTTGTAAAGACTTATTTAACTGGATTGTCTGTTGACTTACATTACTAACTTGAGATGCAATACCACCCAATAACGCAGAATTTCTAACTGTTGCATTTGCTGCTACAGAATCTTGTCTTTGTCTTACAACACCACCACCCGTAAAGATACTAGAAGAAACGTTGCGTCTTACAGCACGTATTCCTCCTCCTATTGGTGATTGAATGGGTTCAGCCATTTTGTTGTTGCTTTAAATTTTCTTCTTCAATATATTGCTGTAGGAGTGCGAGATAAATTTCTCTTTCCCAAGGCATCATATTTTCTAACTCCGTTAAGCTATATTTATGGTGTTGCATCAAAGCAAAATTAATTTTATAGTATGACTCAAGATCTTCATGAGACATACTTATACGAAAAAACTCTGCAAACCCTCCAACACTATTTCATTTTCCTTTTTTGTTTTTGGATTAGTCACCTTAACGGTATGTGACAATTTAGGCATAGTATCGAAAAATTTTTCAATATTCTTAAAATGTTTTGAATTAAGAGATTCTACAAAGTCGGACAATTCTTTCTTTGTACAATCAGCACCAGCCCAAGATTCCTCTTCAGAATAAACTTGTTCAACACATGATGCAATTAATTTAAATGTGTCATCAACATTCACATCCCCATCAACAGAAAAATTAGTTTTAATGAATTCTTCCATAGATGGATACTTCATTCTTAAAGTATACTGATCATCTAATTTAATATCTGGAGTATGATCCTTATTAATATTAACCTTTATATCATCCAAATTAATGGTCGTGGGAACTTGAGTCTCACCATCATCAGGACAAGTAATCATAACTTCAACTTCTTCTCCAACAGACTTACCACGAATGTTAAGAAAGAGGTATTCAATATCAAAAGTAGAAAGTTCATTAACTTTCACACTTTTAGTTAAAATACAAGAAGAAAGAACATCTTTGATAGCATTTGCTATTTGTTTATTATCCTGACTTTCCATAGCGATAATCAGAATCTTCTCCTCTTTAACTAAAAAAGGTCTATATTTAAGTTTCTTCTTAGTAGAAGGAACAACTAACTCATAAGAAGGAGTCGCAATCTTTGGTAAAGGCATAATATGCTCAGTTCAAGTATTTTTATTTATAGGGGTTATTTGAAGTTATTTTACTCTACCTTCACTAATAGTAAAAGCAGAAAGGGCATCATTACTATAATATGATGCAAGGTCCATACTCAGGTTAGTATTCTGAAATGTTGACGTCAGTTCATCTACTCTTTGATCATTTGGAGTAGTAGTTGGATTTAAAAGTAAAATTCTTTCTTTATCATCGGCAGCAATACCAGCATGAGGTCCCTTTGTATTCTTATCAATATTTTTAGCTTGAGCGAATGAATCTGCTCTTCCGCAAACATATCTATCAAAGGCAAAAGCACAACTTGCTTTTAATACCTGAGAACTTTGATACTGAACTCTAGTAGAATCTAATGCAATAGGATATAACCCAACAAAATTCCACTCCATATTTTGTCTGTAATTCTTTTCAAACTTAACTATCTTAGTTGTCTGTGATCTATATTGTTCTGGATAATGTAATTTAAAATTATATCCACCACGAGCAGAATCTGCTGAAGATGCTCCTGTAATAAATTCCATCCAATGCTCTAAGAACTTAAGTGTTCTATATTCATTATCTACATAAAACTCTAATTTAATTCTGGTAAAATTTCTTGTATGTGGTATCGTCTCAGTTACACCTTGAAACTCACCTTGAACCACTTCTGTAGCAAAAGTAGATCCAGGCAAAACTGCAGAGTTGCAAAGTAATCCTATATCATGTGTATGAAATCTATAATCTACACCTTTACTTCTTAATACCTTTCTCAGTTTTCCACCAGGCAAACCAAACTTAACCAGATAATGAGAACTTTGAGCAACGTTCTGGAACTTTGGTAATATCTGAGATATTTTCTTTGGAAATGGAGCAGACACTCTAAATAGATGTATTATATCATTTCTATTTAGATGGCTTATAAAGGAAAGTATTATCCAACTTTTCCTCACAAATATAAAGGTGATCCTACTAATATAATATTTCGATCATTATGGGAAAGAAAATTTATGGTTTACTGTGATAAGAATGCAAATGTATTAGAATGGGCAAGTGAAGAAATTATTATTCCCTATGTCTTTGATGGAAAACCTCGCAGATACTTTCCAGATTTCTACATGAAGGTAAAAGAAACTGATGGTAGAGTAAAAAAATATATTATTGAAGTAAAACCACTAAAGCAGTGCAGTCCACCTAAAAAACCAAAACGACAAACACCACGTTACATAAAAGAAGCATATACATATGCCACAAACCAAACAAAATGGAAAGAAGCAAGAGAATATTGTGCCGATAGACAATGGGAATTTAAAGTGATTACCGAAAAAGAACTAGGAATTAAATGAGTAGAGTTAAAGACATACGTGATAACTTAATCGGTACAGAAAATGCCGATGATTTAATGATGGAAATTATGGGTGTCTTAGAAGAAGGTGGTAAAACACCTCAAGTAGGAAAGTTCTATGTCTTTGTATATAATCCAAAAACTTCAGGTATTAGATATGACCAAAATCCCCTAGTTGGTGTAACTGGAGTATATGAATGGGGATTCAAAGGAATTAACTTTCACTGGAATGATCATAGAAATTACACATGGAATGAAGTTGCAGGAGGTTTATATGAAATATCTAATGATGAATTAAATGACTTGGATGGTATTCCATTTGCAAGATTTAGACATTCATAGAAAAAAGGTATAAATAGCTGATAATAGTAAATTAGGTCGATAAATGGCATTAAGTTGGAAGGAAATGCATGATACTGGGATGTTGGATGAGAACACATATGGAGACCTAACAGAATCAACTGATAAACCCATAGAAGAAGTTGGAAAGAAAAAAGCATTTAAACCAAATGATAAATTCTATCTATCATATCCATTAGAAAGAGCTAAAGCTAAATCAGAAGATAGTTTCTTAATACAATGCGTCAAATACTTACCACCAGCTATGGATAAAGGTTTGTCATTTGCATTTACAGAAGCAGGAATGACAGGTGCTACTTCTGAAAGTAAAGATGGTGGTTTGGAGAAGCATAAAGAAGGGAAGAATAAGGGGATGCTAAAACAAGATCTGAAGTTCATAGATAAAACCAGATCTAGACTTGCCAACGTTGGGATGGACAGTCGTGTAGGTGAGATGAAAAATCAAACAAGATTTTATGTAGAACTACCAATACCAAAACAAGTTAACGATGGAAATTCTTGTGTATGGTCTGGTAATTCCATGAATTTATTCACCTTAGCAGGTTTAGACTTGGCTAGTGGTCTTATGCAAAAACCAGGTGAAACCTTAGGACAGGTTCAAAAAATAATAGATTCGTTACTTAAGGGTGGTGACTTTACGGATCTTGGAATTGGTGATGGTGAAGAAATGCAAAATGCCATAAGAGCATCTCTTTCTGGTCTTGCCATAAACCAATTCGGTGGTAACACTACACCCAATAGTGTAATGTCAAGGGGAATGGGAAAAATCCTAAACAGTAATAAGGAGTTATTATTTGACGGTGTTAATTTAAGAGAATTTAAATTTGATTTTACATTTACACCAAGAAGTTTTGATGAAGGTCAAAGAGCGATGGATATAATTAGATCCTTAAAAATGGCGATGTCTCCTAAAAAAGGTGAAGATAATGCTGGTAGTGCTGGTGGAGTTCTTATAAATTCCCCAGACTTATTTTTATTAGAATATAGAAGTGGTGGTAAAACACATCCATTCTTAAATACATTTAAACCATGTGCGATGACATCATTATCTGTTAACTATACTGGTTCAGGAACTTATGCAACCTATGCTGATGGATCAGTACCTGTTCATATGAAAGTTGCTATGTCATTTAAAGAGACAAATCCAGTATATGAGGAAGATTACAAAGGAATTGGAGGAGTAGGATACTAATGGGATACTTAAGAGAATTACCTAATGTAAGGTATCAATCACCACTATCACATAAAACATCATCAAATGATTTTATTGTAATAAAAAATTTATTCCGTAAGAATAAACTTTTAGATTCATTGACTAAAGAGACAACAATATTCAATAAATTTATTATTGCTGAAGGTGCTAGACCTGATACTGTTGCTGAAGATCTCTACGGAGACCCAGAATTAGATTATATTGTTATTATTTCTTGTGGTATAACCAATATTAGAAATGAATGGCCACTCACAAATAAAGAATTATATGAATATGTTGAAGATAAGTATGGTCTTAAGATGAATGATATTCACCATTATGAAACTGTAGAGGTAAGAGATGGTGAAGATAGAATGATATTACCATCAGGTCAAGTAGTAGAACATAATGTACCAAGTGGTAGACCATTTCAAATTGATGGTCCTGCTGCAGGATTTGGTGGATCTGCTAATACTTGGTACACTAAAGTTGGAGGAATAGTAGAAGCACTTACAGGAGATAAAATTTCACCTGTAATAGGAATATCTAATTTTGACTATGAAACTCAATTGAATGAAGAGAAAAGATTAATAAGACCTCTAAAAAGACAATATGTTCAGATGTTTATAAATGATTTCAGAAGAATCATGAAATATGATAGAAATACTCAATATGTTTCAGAAACTCTTATATCAACAGAAAATAATAATTTAGTGCAATAAAAAAGACCCCCGAAGGGGTCTGATCAAAAACAAACAGGAGTAGTTCTATGAGAACTCCCTTATTATATCATGATTCTGCTAATTTAGCAAAGTATGATAGTGTGTCATCTTCATCTTCTGTAGCAGAAGATCTAGATACGGATTCTACTGTCTCAGCAACAGGAGCAGATGCTCTCACATCTTCAACCTCTTGATCTACAGTTTCAGAATCATTACGAACTGGCTTATTACCAAGAACATAACCAAGACGAGTCTTGAGTTCATCATATGTTTTGAACTGATCATTAGCAACTAGTTCTGCTAAGGAATACTCCTTCTTCCAGATTGCTTCCATCGCATCGTCATCATCTAGTAAAGCACTAGTGGCAGCGAACTCAGAAGAGTCATAGTTTCTGTAACCAGCAACGTTCTTTGCCTTCAACTTGAAGTTAGCACCTTGCCAGAAATCGAATGGATCAATTGCTTCCTCATCCTCAAACTCAGGTTGCATTGCTGCTGTGAGTTTGTCAAAGATCTTCTTACCATACTTGTATAAGAAAGTCTTACCTTCGTTTTCAGGATTTGCAGGATCTTTTACAACGTAGATATTGCTGATGTAAGTTAGCTTACGCTTTTGCTTACGAGCAGTATCTTTACCTGCGTCTGTTCCGTTGTTCCAGAGTTGTGAGTTAAACTCAGATACTGGATCTTTCTGCCCTAATGTAGTTAGAGAGTTCTCAATATACCATCCACCAGGTCCTTGAAAGGCATGGGAGTATAGTTTTACAAATGGTAGATCTTCACCATCAGGAGCAGGAAGGAAACGAATAACGGCATAACCGTTACCACCTTTATCTACTTCTAATTTCCATAGACGGTCATCACCTTGACCACCTGTGTTATTCATTTTTTCGACTTCCTTCACAAGTTTTTGTGTGAGAGAGCCTAGTTTTGATTGCTTTTTAAGTTTAGCAAACGACATTTGGATTTCCTCGGATTAATTTGGATTTAATTTGATTGGTTTTATTATAACAAAAATACTATTAAGTGTCAACTTTCAGCAATTTGCTTTAGTTTCTCAATAGTTTGGTTCATGCCAGAGAATAATACTGATATATCAGTACCTTCTGGGAATCCCAATAAAGTAACTGATTTTTCTAATTCACTTTTCATTCTCTTAGCTTGTGGATCATCAGACAAGGATAACCTTGTGTACATAACCCTTTGCTTATCTAACAATTCAGTTAGATTATCAATGTGATCCAATCTTTCTTCACGGTCCATTTCATCAAAAGAAAAAGCATTACTATACACCTCTTCTTGCAATCGATTAATTCTCAGTAATTCATCCTTAATAATATTGGAATTAAAAAATTCACTCATTTAATATGTCCCTTAGTATTTTTTTAAATTGGAATACATTAATATTTAGGAAAGGTAAATACTTTTTTAATTTCATACTTACGGTTTCCCATACTGGATCTTTAAGTTTCTTATCAAATTTACTTTGAAAAGAAAAGACTTTTTCCAGTATCGAAAGCGTTTCTAGCGAAATCTCTCCACCTAGATACTTTTTTAACAACAGGGGATGACCCTTTGAGCAACTGAACACTTTCGATAAGTCGTTCCCTGAGAGTAAGTTCTCTGATTGTTCCTTGAACATATACGTCAAACTCTGTTGCCTCATTTTCCAATCTGCGTAAGTCCTTTCTCCAGAATTGATAATTTCTCCGATCCATAAGTTTTGAGGGTTAGTAGCGTTTATAAAATTAGATAAAAGAAAATCAATAATTTCTTGATCTGAATACTTCCTAGAAGTTTTCTCAAACCAATACTTATCTTTCCTTTTATTGAATGATGTTATTGTAGCACGAGATTTGCCACCATACTTGATAAAGTCATACTTAGGGTTAGTAAAATGACTTTTCATTCCAAGATATGCTTGATAGGTCTCAAAAGGAGTCACTTTACTCACGGTAATATTATATTAGGAGTATTCTTCATATCCTTTGTCTTATCAAAGTCTATAATATCAGTATACTTCCATGTACCATCAGATTTTGCATTTAAAAGATCCCAATATTTCTTTTTAGTTCCAGCATCATAATCCCATTTAAAATACTGACGACCATATCTAGGAGCCTGAACATCCCAACCACCTAAACAATTAACCACCCCACTTGGTGATGCAGTTCTAAATTTATCAACTGTTTCCTCATCACCATTCCAATCCCATTGAACACAAGAATCTACTGTCACAATTGTACTTACACTATTAAATGCAGTCATTTTTAACCAAGATTCGTGCCATGCATCAAACATATCACGAAGAACAAATCTAGTATCTGAAGGTAATTTCTCTATAAGATTTGATCCTTCTGTTTGGTCTAAACCTTCATTAAATTTAAAACCATTAGTACAGTGGAATATGATATCCAAATGCATATCATTTAGAGTCTCATTTAAAGGTCTAATTGGTTTGTAATCCTGTCCTGTCTCTTGAGATGCTCCCCACATATCATTACATATCATACCAACCGCTTTTAATTCGTATGGTAATTCAAATTTAGATATAGGATGAAAATTAAATACAGCACTACCATCAGCGTCAACACAATATGTTTTATTGGTTATGGCATATATTTCACCATTTGGTGCATAATGTCTAATCTGATTTCTTTTTATAGATCCATAATATTCTTCATCAAGATAGAATGTACCTAAATTTAAACCAACAACAGCATCCTTTGCATAATCAACAATTTCCTGAACAGCATTTTGAGATTGTTCAATATTTTCATTCCACCAAGGAAAATTATACCCAGAAACAGCACATTCGGGAGTTTGTAGAATATCTACATCATTCTCCTTTGCCCAATCAATTGCTTTAAATATCTCTAATTTATTTTTTTCAATATCTTTATCATGAATAGGTATCTGAGCACCACCTAATCTAATCTTCCTCATCATTTTCCTCCGTCTCAAATTCGGTAATTGCATCAATAGGAACTTCTGCGTCTCCTACACGATACCAGTGGACAATCTCATTAGACTTCCAACTTTTTCTCTCACCAAGATATTCAAGGTCAGGCATATTGTAATCACGCAAAATCGCTTGTAAGCGATGATGCAATAAATCAAGTTCAGAAATTTCCATTATTAAATAGGTAGTTTCGCTCTAGAAGTTTTCTTCATAAAGTTAAGTTGAATGGCATCCCATTTTAACTTTTCCTTTAATGGTTTTGAAATTAACTTAGATACTGATTCTACCTCAATATTGTTAGTTTCGCAATACTGTACTATCGCATCAATATAATTAATACCTTCTGCCAAAACAATCTTTTCTATTTCCATAGAAAATTTAACTGGAGTAAGGAACTTACTCGCTATCGCTTGTTCTAATTCTTTATTTGGTTCCATAGAGCTCCAGTTTATCTTTAACAAATTTGTTAATGTATTCTCCGAGAAGTTTAATGTACTTCGCTTTGTCTCGTTCTTCATAAATCACACACTCGCCATTTTCGCAAGCCATAATAATTACCAGTTTTTTAATTGATATTCCCTTCATCTCATATAACATACATCCATATGCCATACACTGGACAAAATAGTGTTCAATCCAGTCTCTTGGTTTAGGTTTTTTAGATGTCTTAAAATCTATTATAGCTAACTCGCCATCATACTCAGCAATACAATCAACGGTTCCAGCAAGACCTAATTCTTTACTATATAGCGGTCCTTCCAGAGCGTATATATTGTTTATTTTGTTTAATTTACCCTTTGATATTTTAAATAAAAAATCAGAAATAGGACGTAATCCTTTAGGTAAATCTTCATTCTTTAGATAATGTTCTGTAAGAGTATGCATATCAGTTCCACGACCAGTAGCCGCTTTAGTAACACGATCTGCCTCTTCATTACCAACCTTCTTTCTCCACTTAACAAAGATCTCCTTATTAAAATGACTGGTTACTGAAGTAATAGAAACTAACTTCATTAGTTCCCCTTCTTTATCACCAGGTACAGAATAATAACGAACTCCGTCTATGGTTTCCCTGTTCAGTTTAGGGAGGTCTAATTCAACATGATCAAATTCCATATTTACTGCATCGAATTTTGGGGACTAAGTCATAAGGAATCTTCATTCCAAAAATGAAAAACACTTGAGTTAACCTAAAATCTTCTTCATTCTGCATATAATAACTTGATGCTCCGTGAAATTCTTCACTATAAAGTATCATTCTATTATAACAGTTTTTTACTTCCATCGTTTTAGTATATTGATTATTGTTAGCAACAATCAACTCTCTGAACTCATCATCAACTTGATAACCTTTCATACAATTAGGAAGATTATCAGGATCGATGGATTCTGATGGTGGTAATTCTCTATCTTTCCGATAGATACAAGTTCCATTATCAAGATTAGGATCTGGATCTAAGTATACAACAGCAGCTAAATCTGCCTTTGTATCTAAATGAATCCACCCCATATTAGCAGGGTCATTAGGATCACTAGAAAATCTAGAGATCTTTTGAAACTGAGTTAATACTCTATAATTATCAGGATCACACGTTTCAGAGTAATCTCCAAATAAAGATAAAATTCTGTGATAAGAAAACTCATAGAATTTACTGTCTATTGTAGATAAACAAGGAGTTCTAATTCCTGGATAAAAACCACTAGATCTAGTGTAATCTAAACCTAAAGCAAATTCTCTTACAGAGTCTGGATTATCATAAAAATCATCGTAACAAGTTACGGGAAAACTCTTCATAAACCAGATTCAAGTTTGGCGACAATATATTCTTTGACAAGTCCTGAACGAACTATGTCATCAACACCAAACTCTATTATATCAAAAGAAGGCATTTTACGCAAGATGCTCATAAAGTCTACTATACCATTACGATCATTAGTTTTAGTCAAATCAGTTTGACTCGCATCACCACAGAACATAATTTTTGAGTTTTCGCCCACACGAGTAATAATAGAATCTAACTCATGAAAATTAAGGTTCTGAAACTCATCAACAATCACTATAGCATTATCTAAGGTAGTTCCACGAATAAACGAGGTACTCCAAAACTTAATACTTTCTTGTGCCTTTAAGTTGCCATAGAGCATCTCAAAGTCTGCATCAGAAGGCATCTGGAACATATACTTTACCATATTCTTATATGGAATCTGGTAAATATCTGCCTTATCTTCATGATCACCAGGCAAGAACCCAATTTCACGAGTAGACACTAATGAACGAACCAAATAGATTCTTTCGTATGGTGTATCTGTAGAAAGAACATCTTTTATTGCATTATATAAGGTAATAAAGGTTTTTCCTGTACCTGCAATACCATAAGCAATAAGATGTTTTCCTTCCTTGTAAGAATCAAACAATCTTTTCTGATTATCTGTTAATGGATTAATATCAATCAGATAATCAGTATTGATTGGTTTCTTTCTTTTTATTTGTTTGGTCGTCAAACCAACCCCAATAGGTTGTTCAACCTTCTTTTTTCTTGGCATAATATTTACTTAGATTTTTTTGGGGCAGGAGCATAAGAATCATCATGTTCCTGAGTGGAGTTAACACCTGATTTTTTCGCTAATCTTCCAGAAATACCACCTGCTTTATCTGCTTTCTTCAATATCTCACCCCATCCAGGTTGTTTATTGGTAAGTTTATCTCTCCAATCTCCAATCTCAAGTCCCATAGCAGGTGAATTTTCAGGAGTGAAAAATCTTTCCCAATCAGGATTATCAGTTTTCCACTGATCCCAATCGTGAACACTCATCATTACTTCCTTCTCTTCACCAGTTTCTTTATTTCTTACAGGGTATGTTGCCATTTTACTTCCATCCGTATTTTTCTTTTACTTGATCATTATTTACATCGGATCCATGATCATAATCCATAAAGTTACTTTCATCTCCACCTAAACTATCGTTTTTATCTGTATACGAAGATCCAGAAGCAATATGATCTGAAGAATGGTATTCCTTACC
>Ga0209404_10000170_pt1 | contig 55745 bp, 76 predicted proteins | sample TroAtlMetagenome_2_FD_187447 | JGI IMG/M metagenome (GOLD analysis project Ga0209404, IMG submission 187447) | Marine eukaryotic phytoplankton communities from Atlantic Ocean - Tropical Atlantic ANT8 Metagenome (SPAdes) (version 2) | ecosystem: Environmental > Aquatic > Marine > Oceanic...
TTGCATGAAATATTAAATCCAAAATCTTCATATCTTTATAATGTGTAGTAAGAGGTATCTTTCCAACTTCATTTCCTCCATACAAATCATTACATATCAAACCAGCAGCCATAGATTGTTCACGAACCTTATCATCTAGTAATTCATCTATGTGTTCTTCATACAAATCACAAACCACAATTGGATCCCGATCTTGATCTCTAGGAAGTGCAGATTCTATCATATAAATGGGAAGAGTCTTAAAAGTAATTCCTCTTAGAGCACCACCTTTATTATAGTGTCTTATTTCATTCCTATAAATTTCTCCTGCAGATTCTACTTCTTTAAAATTTGTACCTAAATGAAGACCTACTTTATCCTTTGCGTGGTCTTCAACTTCTTTCAATGCTTCCTTTAACTCATCCATCTTGGATTCCCATCCATGATACCATCCAGACAGAGCACCCTCTGGAGTAAGAAGATGATCGACTTCATTCTCATATGCCCAATCAATTGCTTTGAGAATTTCTTTTTTATTAATTTGTATATCAGTTCCTACAGGTATTTGAGCACCTGCTAATGTAATCTTTTTAGACATGATTCTCCCAATGGTTAATAAGAAGTTGTAATTCTGCTATCCTATTTTTTGCAGTAGATATTTTTTCTTGAAGAGTTTTACTCGTTTTTTGGCTGCTCTCAACGCTTGAGGTTTCAGAGTCCTCTTGGGTTCCTTGTTGCTGTTGTGCTGCCAGTTCGGGGTTGTCATAGGTCATACTCTTTGTGCAGTTTAATAAATTCATCATCAGTGACTTCGACCTTAATGTCACATTCGACCAAATCCCAATTTTTGCAGTCTACCTGCTCTTCATCAATCCAGCAAGTAACTTCATCAGGCTCTTGCGACTTTGATTTCTTCATAGAAAATGTCCTCAGGATTTAGTACGGTTTTGCAAAACTCTACTACATTTATAAACTCTTGTGGTTCATCGCATTCCACAAGTTTCTCATCACCATCAGATGAGACACAGAGAACAGTTCTCCTGCCGACATTGATGACCACTCGCATGATCCATTCGTCTTCCTTACCCATAGAGTGATGTAACCATATGTGGTTATTGTAGCATGAGAGGATCATGGGGTCAACCCTAACACCACATTTATATATGATACCAGAATGACAGGGCAAATCTTTCAGAACCTTCTACCTTATTAACATAATGCAAATTCTCTGCATTTTTGAATACAAATAATTTTCCTGGTTTTGGTTCTACCACTCTATCCTGAAAAATTAGATCACCACCAGTGAAATTATCATTTAAGTATAGCATAGCTGCTATAATATTTTGTTTATGTCCTGTATTACTATCAACATGTGGTTTCATGAATGTACCAACTGGCCATCTTACTATACCAGCATAGTCTAATTCACAATCAACAAAGGTCTTACATTTAGTATTAACTGCCACTACAACTGGATCATCAGATGCAGGTGTTACTGGATCTACATTATTTCCATAATACTTTGCACCATGATCCTTCCATTCTACCTCAGTAGAATACTCATCATCACTACTAACATCTGCCTTCTTATTTGCAATAGCATAGTCTATCAATCTCTGACATTCACTGGCAGAGATGAAGTCCTCTTCAGTATATGGTAGACTCATTTTGTATAAGTATTCGGTGGTCCTGCGAATCTAGGGTCGTTGAATATCTTCTTATCCATAGGAACATCACTTGGATTATAGTTTGGATCTGGATAATCTTTCCAACTATCTCCTTCATACTCAACTATCAAAGGATTAATATCCTTTCTTTCACCATACACATGGTAAAAACAATCGATTGGTTTATCATCTGCCTCTGCGACAATTATTTTTTCATTATCAAATTCAACTACATTAAGATGAAAATGTCTCTTACCAATAGGTTGTAACTGTACAGTAATACTCTCTTCTGCAACCAAATCCTTCCAATAATATGGCAATTCAATTGTATTAGAATCCTTTAATCTTCCTCTATGGTATACTGCTACCTCTGGTCCCTCAATACAAGCATAACGAAGTCTCCACCCTTCTTTAGATGGATGATTTAGATCAAATGGTTTTGGTGAAGCATCTGCTGCTGCAAATCTTGATGTTAGTTGTCCAATACCTGCTCCAAAATTTCCATCACCAGCTACAACTAAAGGAGTACCAGTAGTACCTTTAATATAAACATCTCCATCCTGATAGGTAGCACCTCCAACATATAACTTAGCCATTAAATCTGTATCATTACAGACATATAATTCCTTCTCGCACTGGAGCTGTTGTAATGTAGTAATACCAGGTCTGACTAATAAATTACCTGTATAGATTCTAACATCACCATTAGTAACCTCTATATTAGTAGGACGCTCTGGTATACCTTGGATATCAACAAATCCTGAGCATACAACAGGATCCTCAAAATAAGTCGTGTCATCACCAATTTCATATGGCTTATTCGCAATGTCCTCTTTTGGAAGACAATTGAATAAGTTTATATTCATAAATCCAGCCATAGTTAGTTACTCCAATTTAAATTTACTACCAACTTCTACAATGTCACCAAGAATCTCTTCTCCTTCAAGAAGTTTCTTATTGACATCTACACCTGCTGCTTCACCCATTTTCTTAAGTACATTAGGTGTATTAGCAGCAGTCAATAGATCTTGCTCTAATTCCTTCATGTACATAGCAGTAGAATTGGCAATACCTTTAATCTGCTGCTCTGATGGTATGTCTGGGTGAGTTGGTGCAGTATCCCCTGCTAATGATGCCAATTTATCACTAGTAAAGTTACCAACAGTAGCTGCAGCACCCTTAGCAACAGAACCAGTACCAATCATGGTCTTAAGTCCTGTAAGGGCATTACCTCCTGGTGTGACACCTAGAGCACTTGCTGCTGATGCTGTTAATGTTTCTATATTACCAGTTAATACAGTATTACCGATACCTTTAATAGTATCCATTGCACCACCAACACCAGGTAATTGACCACCAAGATAATTTTTGGCAGCATTACCTATAGTTGTAGATCCAGGTATCTTATCTAATCCACCAAGACCTAAAGCAGTTTTAACTGGACTATCAAGAGCATCCATTCCACCCTGAACCTTCTCAAGAATATCACCAGCACCAGCACCCTTCAACACATCTCCCAAATTATCTCCTAATTTTCCTGACAGTAGATTAGATGCTTTCTGCAAAGGATTGATTAGTTTAGATGCTGCTGCTTTCTGAGCAGTTTCTACAGCATCAACAGCACCAGTCTGTTCACTAATACCAAGATCTTCAAGACTAAATCCATATCCTTTCAATGCTCCACCAGCAACACCATCAAAACCACCTGGTGCTGCACCTGGTTTAGTATTCTGAGCAGCAGGAGCAAATACTTTATCTAATGTACTATCAGGTACAAAACTATTCTTCGTTACTTTAGCACCATAAGACTCAGGAGCCATATTTCCTCTCTTTGCCTGAATCTGAGCACTATTAGCTTTAATATAAGTACGACCTACACTGGAGTGTAAGTTAATATTTCTACCAGCATTAATATCAATATCCCTATCTGCACTAAACATCATATCCTTTGCTTGGAACCTAATCCTTCCTCTAGGTGCAACTATAGTAATATCTCCAGTAGCAGCACTGATTCTAATATCAATACTATTAGGATCATTCTTATCACCTGCATTAATTTCAATAGACTTATCACATGCTATCCTACCAAGACCTGATCCATGACCATGTGCTATTAAAAATACTTCACCGTTATCATTAGATGAATAGATCTTAGTAGGTTCTGGACCATCTCTACCAACTCTAGGGCTGCCAGTCTCTATTCTAAAGTGTCCACCTCTAGAATCAACAACTCTTCTTGCCCAGGTACTTTCTGCTGTCATTTATCCTACCCCCACACAATCGATAACAGTAATAAATCCAGTTTGAACATCAGGTGGAATTTCTCCAAATACAGGTCTAAGAACTGCTCCTTGACCAGTAGTAGAGAGAACTTTAATCACTGGAGGAGTGTCATACTTAAGAATATTTAGAACCCTAACTGCCTCGATTCCTCCTGTTTCTGGATTAACTACAATGTCAAAAGTTGGTTTACTAGAGATATTTGCCAAAGTAACTCTTTGAGTTCCTTCTTTAGGAACCAAATTAACATATGGATCAGAAACTATGCTTGGATCATCTGGATCAACAGTAGTTGGTGTTCCAATACCCACTTCAGGATCTGCAAATCCTGTTGGATATTCTACAACAAATACACTCTCATCAATTACATCACCTGGAATATATCCACTACCAGGATCCTCAACAAATACAGTAGTTAAACCAACATTAGTTGGAGGATCTGTAATAACTGGATATCCTTCACCTACAGTATCAATAACAACAGCACCTATCGTACCATCCTCATTAAGTACAGCATGACCATGAGCACCATAACCCTTACCACACTTATCAGAGAAGCTAATAGCAGGAGGTGACTTATAATTCATACCAGGAACTTTTAGATCCACACCAATAATACTTGCAGTCTTACTAATACCTTGTGCGATTCCACCCAAACCACTATTCTCAATAGTTTTACCTAATACAACATTTCCTATAGCACCAATTCCTCCACCACCAAATATCTGCAATGTAGGATTACCACAATCTTTATTACCACCACCACATGATCCACCACCACTCAATTCATCCATCAATCCAGATACTCTACCAGCAGCACCAAGAGTCTTACTTATACCTGGTGGTACTAAATTATCAAACAAATCAGATGCCATTCCAGACAACCCACCACCAGATAAAAGACCAGTTGCAGCACCTAAGAGACCACCACCTGTTGCATCTCCTAGTAAACCACTTATAGCACCAAGTCCACTACCACCTTTGGCACTCTTCTTCATCTGACTGGTGATATAGTTAAATGGATCAGCACCCTTCTCCATTGCTCCACCACCAACTTGATACTTCTTAACTGGAGGACACTTATCTTTATTTGTCTGACCACAATCTAAGAATCCAGAGAAATCTTCTAACACAAATGCAGAACTTCTTAGAAACTCAGCAATGTCAACACCAGGAGATAATAGATCACTTAATCCACTCAAAGGACTCTTCATAGCATCACCAATACCATTAATCATATCACCTACAAACTTACCAACAAAATTAGCAGAGACACAACCTGCCATCCCAAGACCTGAAGCAAGCAGATCCTTTAACATATCTGATACAGTACCTCTTAATCCTTCTACTACCTTATTACCTACACATGCTAAAGAATTTTCTGCATTTTTAATAGCAGGTACTTGTCCAACTTGTGATGCAACACCAGCAGCATGTGCAGAAGCATATGACTGTGGAGAGTTGCCCATCTGTTCAAACACCTCACTAAAAGTATCCTTATATACTTTATCTAATCCCTTCTGTAATTGTGGTTCAAGAAAATCATAAGTAGAATCCATCATACGACCAACAAACCCATTAGCCATGGATTCAATTTGATCAGCAACAGCATCTATTTCGGCCTCTAGTTTCATCCCTGTCAAAGATAAATCTTCAACTCTCTGTGCCAAATTCTCAACTGCCTGTGCCATTCTGGACACAGAATTACTTGTACAAGTATCTGGTGCAATTATAGGAGTACCAGCACCTGACTGGTCTACATTCTTACCTGTTGTAGCACTAGAGTTAGTTGGGTTTGCATCCTTATTTTGCTCACCAGTCTGATCTGGTACACCATTCTCATTAAGTTCTGTCTTTGGGTTTACTGGTGTATTATCTGTAAATGCAGTACCAGTCTCAAACTTACCAGTAAATTCTCCATCCTGCTGAATTCCGTTTGCTCTTCCAAAATGACCTATAATAGCAGGAACCTGACCTTCATCACCATCTAAGAAAAATCCAAATACAACATCACCCTGCTGCAACATTGTAGATGTTGCATAGTTAGCAGCACCACTACCTGATGTAGTAGGTAGTAGTGCTAATGCCCAAGGCAAATCTTTATCAGTAACATCATCCGTAAAAGGATGATACCCCATTATTCTAACTTTATATCTATTACTCCAACCTGCTCCATCATCAGTTTGATCAGCCTGAGCTTCCCTAGGGGCAACTTGACCGATCCACCATCTGAATCCGTCTCTGCCTAAAAATTGACTGTTACCTAATAGGGACTCTTCTAAGCTCATTAGTCGTCGTATACTCTACACTCTAGGGAATCTGGATGATTATCACAATACACTTCAAGATTTTGATCTTGATGTCTGGTATGCCAATCATTAATCTTAGCATCACCTAGATTCTCTTCATTCTCTTCATGAGCATGAAAAGCATCATTGTGCATTTCTAAATCTGCTTCAGTGTATTCAATCATGCCATGATTGACATGCTCTTTATGATCTTTAGGATCTATGTAAACCTCATGATTAAGATCATGATCGGGTACTTTAGTTGTCATGTGTTAACCTCCTGAGGTGTCTCGGATAATTTTCAGGGCAGTGTAGGATCTAGTAGATGTCATATGATGACTTAGTTCCTTAATGATATATAGACCACTTTGGGAGTCATCTATCTCATCATCACCGCTTACTTGTGGAAATGTACACCTTATTATATCACCTGCTTGAAGTTCAACATTCATACCAACTGTCATTGTTAGGACTTGCGTAAATAAAGAACTATAACGAGATATAGCCTGTCCACTATCATTAAGATTTTCTTGGTTAATAGCAGTTGAAGCTGTACCTACAACAGCAGGATCAGCAATCTCTTCTAAACAACCCACACTATAAACACCTGAAACGATCCTGTGGGCCATTTCTGGGCTGGGAATATTTTCTGGACTTGCCAGTGGAGGAATTGGCGTTTCCTCTGTGCCTAACTTTTCCTGTTCTTTCTTTAGTTCTTTTGTTGGTTTAAAGAGAGAATCAGCAGGTTTAGTAAACTGAAAGGTATGTGGGTTAAAATATATCCTATAAGTTGAATACTCTCCAGTCTGTTGAGAACCTGTTATACTATTATTATTTAAAATTGAATAATCATAAATCTTTCTAAAACTTTTCTCAGGATTATCTAGACCTTCATTGCTACGATCATAATAGTAATCCATCTTGATATCTGCTTGCTTAATAATACTCTCAATAGATTTAAACTTTATACCAGTCCTTGTCTGCCATAAAAAGAAACCAGCACTAGCACTATTACTACCTATAGGTTCTGCTCTAGATGCCAAGGTAGGAACAAGAGAAAATGGTTTTCTCATGTTACCAATAAAATTAACTTTAGTTAAAGTCTGTTCAATATCTGCCTCCTCATACTCACACTCCAAAATATCAAGAAAATCTTTTATAACCTCATCGATTCTCTTCTGCTTATACTTTTTAATAATTCTCTTATTTAAATTAGTAATACCTTCTTTAGATACTAGGTGTAAAGTAAATATTTCTTTATTCTTCTCAGCATAATAATCAGTAACCCCATTTACATACAGTGTCATCTCAAGGAGACCTGGAGTTTCCTCTGCACTTTCTTCTTGAGGACTTGTAAAATGTAATTTTACCTCTTCTCCACCTCTAATAGGAAGACCATTATAAACACCTTGACCACGAATAGTATTACCAGCGTTAGTTACTCCCATAGTAGCAGTAATAACTGGAGACATTAAATCCTCATAATACTCAAAATGAGTACAACCCATCCTTAAATCAACAAAATCTGTTCCATCCTCACCACCTAAAGGATAAATCTCTATTTTTTCAAAGGTTGATGCTTGTGTGGCTAATGCTGGCATTTAAGTATACGCTCTATTAATTGTCTTCATTGCTGCTAGAATATTAATACCACCAACTTTAGGTGATGATATTCCTTTATTATCCATTGGAGGCATACCTCCACCAACAGGAGAAGACTTCCTCATGGTATTTATTGGGATAGGAACAACAATTTTCCTAGGTTTAGTCTGAATAGATGCGACTGTCTCTCCACTATTAAGGTTACTTTGCATCCAATCATTTCTTCCTGGTTCCATCCAATGAGTATTACTAGAAGCACCCTCCATAAAATCAAAGTGAACTGGATCAGCCTCACCTTGCCATCTCCAACCAAACTTATGAGCATTCTTCTTCATCCAGTTCCACTCAGGAGTGTTAGTAGCAAGGTCAACCGCCCAACCCTGAACATGAGGAGACTGATGAACTGGAGCAGGTGTAATAACATTAACACCATCCTCTGTTGCAATCAATTCTCTTTGTTTCTCTGGTGATCTATAAGATGATGTAACTGCCTTAGTCAAATCTATACCATCCTTTGCTGCTTCAACAAGAAGTTTCTTCCATCCTCTTGCAGCATCTGGGTTAAGTATAATCTTTCGACTATACATATCCATACCCAAACCTGATGGAGTAACTATTTTCGGAGCCTTAATACCATCACCAACTGCTTCAGAAGAAGATGGTGCTGGTGTAACTACTGCTGGTGGTGCTTCAATCAATGGTGTTTCTGGTTCAGACTTTGATATTGTAGCAGGTTTTGCACTAGCAGTGTAGTCCTCTGGTCTAATCTTGGCAAGATCAGCAGCAACAACTTTACTTTGATCGTTATAATCTAGTTCTGGTTTCTTTTTAGCATCCTTTGCAGGAGACTGTGCCTCTGGTGGGTTTTCTTTTTCAAAATTCTTTCTTGCTTCTTCATCTGCCTTATCTGGTTCAACATAATTCTCAGGATGCATTGCCTTAGCATGTTGATCAGTATCTAATCCTTCTGGTTTCTCTGCAGTAGATGAATGTAGTTCTGCATCAGCCTTACCTACTGGTGACTTCTCTGGATCTGCTGTGTTCTTATCAGCATTATCTTTAGCAAACTTTTTAATAGCCTCCGTAGTCTCACCAAGACTCTCTTTCACTCCATCTGCTTGACCTTTCAATTCTTGATCTAACGAATCCCATTCACCTTTAACATCTTCTTCTTTAGGAAGTGATTTGGAATTAAATCCAGAAATCATATCCTTAGCACCTTCATAAAAACCACTTAAAGCATCAAAAATACCACCAAAAACACCACTCACTGCACCAACCACTCTTTGAATTGTCTCAACTGCTCTTTGAATGCCCTCAAGAATTGCTGGCATTTTATCCATAAACCAACCAACAAATACAGCAGCAGCTGCTGACATCACTCGACTAAATATGCTTCCACTTGTTTTCTTAATTGACTCTTTAACTCCACCCTTCTTTTTCTGAGGTGTTGCTTCAAGTGCCTTCTCTTTGTCTTTTTGTTTCTGTTTGTTTAATAATCTACTAGCAGCAATTTTTTGATCTTTCTTTATCTGTTTCTGCTGCTGCAATCTAGCCTTAAATGCTTTTTTAAGACCTTGTGTTGTATCCTGAATTGCTTTAACGCCAAATGATACAACATCAAAAGCTTCACCAGCAGGGATAAGTTTCTTTTTATCTAACTTCGCATCTGCCATTATACATCACCCTGTTGATATATGTGACTATAGAAAAATCTATAGTCATTAGAACGATTAGATGTATTTAATGACGGTACTTCAGATGCACCACCTTGTTCTAAAGGCATTCCATTATCTTCTGCTATTTGTGATTCCCCTCCATCTGCAGCAGGGAACTCAAATTTAATATCACTGATAGGAGTAGTTGTAGAAATCTCATCAGTCTTTGCCAAATTTGCAGCTCTACTTGCTGCTTGTGAAGGTTTTAATATACTGTCAGGTAAAGGAACACTTGTTCTTTGTCCTTCTAAGTTGGCATGAGATGGACCATCACCCTTAGCATTCTCTTTCAAAGTTTTGATATCTTTATCCAAATCTTCATTTGAAATTTCACCTTCTGCAATCATCTGTTTATGCCTTTCTAATGCCATATCATCAGTTTCCTCATCACTCTTCGCCATAAAGACATCCTTAGGGAAATCAGCACCAGCACTGGTAGTTGGATCATTATCAAAGAACTCAGGGAATGTTGTTCTCAATTTACCATTATATTCTGCTCTAATTTCTAAATGTCTCTTCTTCCAGTGTTTATCTTGCTTAGACCACCATCTACCAGCAGAACTATCCATCCACTGTGCTGGATCCATCCAACCCTTAGTAGTGTTCCATCCACCAATTTCACCTTTAGCACGGAGTTCCTTTTCTTCTTTGCGTTTAGCAGCATACCATAATTTCTTTTCCTTCTTCAACATCAAATGCATTTCATCTTTAATATCATCTTTCTTCTTCATCATAGTCTTATAATCATCAAATGCTTTATCCATTGTTGCTAATTTATCTGCACCCATATTCTTTTCAATCCAAGCACGATGCTTTTCATTTTGAAGATTTAATTTCACTCTTTTATCTGCATTATAATTAAGATCCTCCTTCTCCTCTTCTGTTGCTTCTCTACCCATCAAACCATGCTCACCCCAAAAATCAATACGCTTATGAGACTTTCCATCTTCTTCTAATATATGTGCTCCTTTTTGATTCTGGTACATATCAATACCAGCAGATTTTGTCTGTGCTCTCAGTTGCTTATCAAATTCAGAGAAGGATTCTCCACCAGTAACCCTTTTGTGAATTGCTTTAACACCAAAGTATAAACCAGTACCTACACCCAGTACAACCCAAGTCCAAGGGTTTGCTAAGAGTCCAAGAACTGCTGGCACACCTACCTTAAGACCACCAATGATAAGTTTCATTGACGCAATGATAGTTCCAATATTAGCAGCAGCAAATATTAAACCAACAACAGACAATGCTTTTATTATCTCACCTTTCATCTTCTCAAATTCTTCCATATCACCTTCAGCCCATGCCTTCATTAATTTTCCACCCTTATCCAATAACCATCCACCAAATACAGCAGTTAAAGCATCAAACAATCCTTGGAAAATACCTTTAGCTGACTTAGTTACTTTCTCTACTGGTTTAATAGCTTCTTGCTCTTGTTTAGTCTCAAGGAACTTCTCTGAATCTAATTTTTTAGATTTATCAAGTTTTCTTGCATCATCCTTTTTCTTATCATCTGCTGCACTTTGATCTTGTGCTAGATCAGCCTCTATAGCATCTCTTATTGCTATTAAATTAGAATTAACTGCGAAGATAGATTTATTAAGATCAGCAAATTTATCAGCATCAATACCTCCTTCACCAGTTTCTATCTTATCTACCCTCTTCTCTAATCCAATAACTCTTGCTAGTGTTTTTCTCTGCAATCCAAAAGACTTTGACATCGTGCCATGAGAAGCACCCCCCAGTTTAGAATCTTTTTCTCCTGGTGGTTTAGGTAGTTTGTCTTTAATGTCAGCCATTTTGTTGCTGTCTTAAATTCTCCTCTTCGATATGATTTTTCAATAAACTAATGTATATCTCCCGTTCCCACGGGATCATATTTTCAATATCACTCAAACTATATTTATGATGCTGCATGAGAGCGAAATTGATCTTGTAATAAGATACAAGATCTTCATGCAACATCGCTAATTGAAAAAAGCTGCTAACCCCTCCAACTTAATAGTATTAGTTTGTTTACTTTCAGGATTAGTTACTGAAAACTCATGCGAGAGTTTAGGCATAGTAACAAAGAACTTCTCTAACAACTTAAACTGTTTAGATCCTAATCCTTCTAAGAATTCAACCATCTCTTTCTTAGTAAAATCTGCTCCAGTCCATGTTTCTTCTTCAGAAAAAATCTGGTCAACACAATCAGCAATCATATCAATAGACTGCTCAAATCCAACACCATCTCCTAATTGGAAATTCTCTTTAATAAACTGATCAAGTGAAGGATACTTCATCCTCATAGTCAATTTATCATCTAAAATAATATCTTTAGTATGCTCTGGATCAAATGTCACCTGTATCTCATCAAGAGCAACAGTTACTGGAACTTTAGTCTCTTCATCATCAGGACAAGTCACTTGGATATCAACAGTTTCACCAACTGACTTACCCCTAACATTAAGAAAGAGATACTCAATATCAAAGGTAGCTAACTTATCAATCTTAATACCTCTAGTTATTATACAATTTCCTAGAACCTGTTTAACTGCTCTAGCAATGTCCTTGATATCATCACTTTCCATCGCAATAACAAGAATCTTTTCTTCTTTAACTAAAAAGGGTCTATATTTAATCTTCTTTTTAGATGAAGGAATCACCAACTCATAAGTTGGTGCGGTAATCTTAGGTAGTGGCATCAGTTTTTCCTTTAATTATACCACAAATATAAGCGATTGTGGATTTGAATGCGTTACCATCCAATTCTTCAAACATAAACATATTCAAACGAAATGCGAAGTTTGCCTCAGAGATGATAGCAGAGACCTGTGATTGACTCACTGGCAGTGTATTTAGTACAGCACGATAATTTTCTTTAAATTCTTTTTTATCTGTAATATTAGCAAACTTATAGAAATCCAATCCTTGATCTGTTAAATTAAGAGCCTTCTCGGCAATATTCTTAAGAATCTGACCACCAGATAAGTCACCCAAATATCTAGTATAATGATGACCCACAAGGAGTTCAGGATTGTCCTGTGCTACATCACGAATACGATTAACATACTGTTGACATGCTTCAGATGGTGTAACTATGGATCTCCAAATTGGACCATAAAAATACCTTAGATCCATCTCAAGAGCACTAGTCCTATTAAGTTCTGGAAAACGAATAGGACCAATGATAGGATCATCTTTTAATTTAAAGACCTCCTCCTCCATTGCCCTGTAGACAAAATAGAAATTGGCAACTAATTTTTTATAATTATCTTCACTCACCACTCCACGAAGGAATGATGAAACGAACTTAGTGTTCTCTGCTGCGGAATGCGACTGTTTGGTTCCTTCCTTTAAATCTTGTGCTAATCCCATACTAAATCTCCATTATGTATATTATAGCATATATATCACTTATCTTCCAATGCAGCAAGAGCTTCTTTACCTTTCTCATTCATAGTTTCAGTTTGAACAGTATCAGTAGTTTGTACATCATCTTTATATACTTCTTTAGCAGAGACCTCACCTGACTTAGGCTCGTTCATCTTCTCTGGAGCATTACCAACAGAAGTTCCTGTATCTACTGGTTTATATGCGGAATTAAACACTCTCCTATCAAGAGAACCAATCTTACCAAAGTAATATCTATCATAAGTAAAGGTCACCTGACACTCAAGAACACTATTACCATCATAAGAAACAGGCATTGAAGATACAGAAACTGGATAACAGTTAAGGAAAGTATACTCAACACTTCTGAAATGATCTTTATTAAATTTTTGAATCCTTATAGTATCAACCTTATATTCCTCTGGAAACTGCATCCTATGATAATATGCTATATGCGTCTTATCTGCACCATCATCAGTATCAGATCCAGATGCTATAAATTCTTGCCATAGTTCAAAGAACTCTAGAGTCTTATAATCACTATCAACATAGAAAGTAAAACTTACATCAGTATATACTCTTGAATGAGCGAATTTCTCAACTATACCCATCCTTTGACCTTCAATCTGTGCAGTTGCCATAGAAGTTGCTGGCAACTCAGCAGCATTACATAACAAACCAAGTTCTCTACTAATGAACCAATTACTAACTCTTGGTGACTTAGAGGTCATATAACCTCTGAGTTTCTTTAAAGATCCAAAACCAGAAAAGAACACCTCATAATGATTCGTAGTAGCAACCTTTTGGAATAGACTACGAATCTGTTCAGTTTTCTTTACTCTTGGATAGACTGGCACAATAAATACCTAACGGGATCTTATACGACATATGGCTCGTTCAGGAAGATATAAACCTTCTAATATAAAGAAATATCGAGGGGATTATCGTAACATTATTTATCGTAGTTCTTGGGAAAAAGTTTTTATGTCATATTGTGACAAGAACGATAACATAATTGAGTGGGGTAGCGAAGAAGTTATTATACCCTACAGGTCACCACTTGACAACAGATTACATAGATACTTTCCTGACTTTTATGTTAAAGTAAAAGACAATTCAGGAGTACCTAAGAAATATATCATTGAGGTTAAACCCAAAAGACAATGTACTGCACCAAAGGTTCAAAAGACTAAAAATAGAAAGTATGTAAGAGAAGTGATGGAATATGCTAAGAACCAAGCGAAATGGGATGCAGCGAAAGAATTCTGTAAAGACAGAATGATGGAGTTTAAAATACTAACGGAGGATAACTTAGGTGTCTAGACTTCAGCCAATTGTAGATGGATTTGTTGGGACAGAAGATCCTGAAGATACAATGCTGGAAGTTTTAGATGCCATACAGGACACTAAAGTTATCCTACCAGAAGAAGGTGGTTTCTATACCTTTGTATATCTACCAAAAACTCCGATGATTGAGTATGATGAATTTCCTTTGATAGCATGTATGGAAATAAAGCAATGGGGATTTAGAGGATTTAATTATCATTGGAATAAAATGAGAAACTATACATGGAATGAATTAGTAGGAGAACTACATGAACTGTCAGTTGCTGAATTAAATCATGCTAGAGAACTGTCATATGCCAAATTCAAGCTAAATACATAAAAAGAGTATAAGATAGTGCCAGCTAATCTCGGAAAAGTTATAAGATACCCAGAAGATCTGATTGATCATACTACTGATTACTTCATGATCGAAGTTTTGGAGTATAAAGGAAAGACTGCTGGATTTGATGACTTTGCTGCAGAATCAACTGTCCACACAAAGACAGAAACAGTTAAAGGGGATGATGGTGTTGAAACTACAAAGGAAGTTAAAACAAGAAAGTTTCAAGGTGGTATGAAAGGGTTATTTGAAGGAACCCTAAAAGATGGAAAGACAATGCAAGCTAGTGATAGATATAAAGATCTACCAACATCTGCTGTAATTATTTTACCAATACCACAGAATATAAAAGATAGTAATGGAGTTTCATGGGGTGAGAGTAAACTGAATGATTTTGCTGCATGGGGACTCAGTAAAATGGGAGAAGCCATGAGCAAAGATGGTAGAGGAGCACTAGAAGTAATGAAAGATACTATGACTGAAGCAGGTCAAGCTGCTACAGGTACTAGAGGATCTCAAGTTATGGGATATGGAAAAATGGTTGCTGCTGCATCTGCTGTAAATAGTCTTGGTGGAAATGTAACCGTAGGTGGACTACTATCAAGGGCTAGTGGACAAGTAATCAACGAGAATGTTGAGATGGTTTTTGGTGGTGTTACTGTAAGAAGTTTCAACTTCTCTTGGGATCTAACCCCTAGGAGTAGGGATGAATCTCTAGTTGTACAAAAACTAATAAGAACTCTTAAAAAGACAAGTGCAGCAAAGATGGGTAAGAAAGGTTTAGGATTTTTAAATTCTCCTGATGTTTATAGGTTAAACTATATGAAAGGGGGAAAACCACATCCATTCTTACATCACTTTAAAACATGTGCATTAAAAAATGTCGCAGTAAATTACACAGGTAGTGGAACTTATGCGACATATAATGAAGGTACTCCAGTTCATATGAAATTGGATCTACAATTCACTGAAGTGAACCCAATATATGCTGAAGATCATGATGAAGTTGAACTAGGAGTAGGTTACTAATGGCTAAACACTATTTTAGAAATATACCTAATATAGGGTATAAAAATAATCTCACATCAGCAGTTGATAGAGAGAATTATGTCTATGCTAAGAATTTATTTCTAAGAGCAAAAGTTAGAGATGATGTTACAAAAAGTATTACATTTCTACAATCATATACAATTAAAGAAGGTGTAAGACCTGACATGGTTGCAGAAGAATTATATGGTTCTGCAGAATATGATTGGATAGTGTTAACTGTTGCAAATATTATTAATGTCAGAGATGAATGGCCGATGACCAGTAAGGTATTATATGATTATTGTGAAAACAAATATGGTACTGAACTAAATGCTACTCAATTTTATGAAACAACACAAGTAACAGACGCTAATGGTAGATTAATCCTACCTGCTGGTAAAAATGTAGATCAAGGATTTACAATTCCACATCCAGATACTCACAATATTACACTTAATCCAGTTGTAGGGATTAGCAATTTCCTTGCAGAAACTAGAGAAAATGAAAAGAAAAGAAATATAAAAGTTATGAGAGAACAATATCTTACAATGTTCTTAATGGATATGAAAGAAACCCTTGAATATACTAAATCATCTCAGTTTGAATCTAGGTTCTTAAAGAAAGCACATAATCCTATCTAAGTTTAGGTCCATTAGCCCACCCAACTAATACATATCTTTCACCCTTGGTGACAGGACATGCTTTGTGTGGACATCTGGCATCAAAAACAACAGAAGCACCCTTACTCTTAGGGATCTCGCAATGTCTATTGGAATAATCTATAAGAATTAATTCACCACCCTCATAGTCCTCTGGACCAGAAAGTTGAACACTTATACTTAATTTTCTCCATACATCTTTCTTTGGTGCAATACCATAGTCACAGTGCCAATGAAATGCACCACCCTCACCATACCTAAGGATCTGGAATTCATATCCAGTAATATCCATCTGATAATTTTTATTATTCACAAAATTAAACATATTCATTCCCACTTTATATGGGAATGTATCTGTTAATGGGACATGAATATCTGATTTTCTATACTCGTTATCTTCAAAATCTTGATTACATTCCCACCATTCATCATCTGGAATATCTTCAATATAATCCCACAATTGCTCTATAGCATCATTACTTAAAGCAACAATATAAAAAGGATCTTCACGAGAATAGTTATACTCCTCATGTTGAGCATTATGCTCTTCAAATGTTTTCATTAAATCAATGCTTCTAATTCAGATATAGTAGTAGCGTTAGTAATTGTTGTATATGGTACTGAGGGATTCGATTTAAGAGATGCAGATTCTCCCTTCATGTCTGCTATTGACTGTATATCAGCGTTCTCCTTCTTCGTAGCAAGAAACTTAGTTTCCAATATCTCAGTAGTAAGTGTCTTTGCTGTAGCAAGATCTGCTGTAACAGTCTTACTTCCATGATTGTACTGCCATGCAGATCTAAACTCATTAGAGGGTAGATTAGCAGGATCGATGACAGAATAATCCGATGTGGGTATATCCTTTGCAATAACAGCTTCATCAGATAGAGCACAATCCATTGTGGGGATTACTACTCTACACTTACCGTTAGCATCGGCATATGCGATAACTTTATTGCGTGACATCGTTATACAGCAGAAGCAACAACGCTTGTAGCATCAGGAAACTTCTTCTTGAGTTTAGTTTCTGCATCAGAAGCACTGGTAGCATAGATTTCTATACTCTTGTCTGAGTTACCTGTTTTGTAATTAACAATATAATGAGTTGCCGAAAAAGCCATTGTCTCAAAATTAATAGGTTCTGATTTATTTATCTACAATAAAATCACCAATTACCATATGGTCAATATCCAATTGGGTAAATGCCCGAACAGCATCATAAGGTGAATCTATTATAGGTTCTCCATTATCATTAAATGATGTATTGAGTATAGCAGGAGGATCTAACCTAGTCAAGAGGTCATGTACTCTAGGATTCTGATTATAATTAACTGTTTGAATCCTACAAGTCTTATCTTCATGAGTAATAGCAGGTAATTTATCAGTTATAGAATGTTGAGAGTATAGCATATATGGACTAATATATGCTTCTGAGAAGTATTCTCCTACACGATCCTCTAATATTGTACCAGCAAAAGGTCTCCAATGATCTCTATGCTTTACTCTCTTGTTTAAAATATCCTTATTCTCAGCTCTGGTAGGACTCATAAAAATAGATCTAGATCCCAATGCTCTTGGACCTGCCTCTGATCTTCCTTGGAACCAAGCAACAATCTTATTATCCTTAATAAGATCTGCAACAACATCTATGTCATAATCTCTATAGGAAAGATCAAACATATCAAGATACTGTATTACTTCATCATTATGAAAATCTCTACCTAAAAGAGCAAGATTATCTGGTAAAGATATATCTTCACCATTCTCATAACAACCCCATATAGCAGCACCAAAGTGTACACCAGAATCATCTGTGAATGGTGGTATATGAATATCTTCAAAGATACCACTCTCTTTAATAAGAGTATTACCTAAAACATTAAGAAAAACTCCACCAGCAAAGCAAGTATTTTTATCTAAATGACCCTTCCTTAAAGATTTAAGAAGATCTATGATTCCATCTTCAAAAGTTCTCTGAAGATAATATGCAGCATCCTCAGGTGACATCGTATCACATATCTTCTCATGATAGTAATCTGATTTCTCAGCAAATGCATCAAAATTAATATAAGGAATAGAATGTTCAGTTACTTTATATCCTTTAGGATGATCACCTGGTGTGCCATATGCAGACAATCCCATTATCTTACCATTAGAGGCAGTGATACCTTCCCAGTGTTTTATTTCTTCACCAGTCTTCTTCTGATAAATCTTTGATGCTACAGTCTGATATAATTGTCCGAAATTATTATATTGATGCTCGAACATATTATAGAATCTAAAGATACGCTTCTTCTTGTTAAAGTATCCTATAGAATTATTCTCAATATGATCAACATATTCTCTAATGGGATCTTGAATAGCAGATCCACCACCATCAAAGGTTACAAAAGTACCTTCATTAAAATCTGATGTAAAAACAGTGGAAGCTGCGTGTGCAAGATGATGTCCAGTAAATTTAATCTCTGCCTTAGGAAATGACTGTTTTAAAAAGAAACCTACTGCACCACTTTTAATTTGATGGAAAGCAATAAAATGATGAGTTGGTACAAAATATACTAGATCTACATCTCTCCTATGAATATCACCTCTATCCAAACACATCTGAATAGAATTCTTTGGATAATTTCCATCATACTTTGTCCGTGTAATTCTTTCTTCACTAACACTACAAATATGTTTTCCATCCATAAAAAGAGTACACCCTGAGTCGTGAGACCAGGATGTACTTTCTATAGAACCTACGCTAAAATAATCAGTAAGTTTGCCATGATTGGCATCCCATTCAAATGCACCATAGATTCCTAATATATTCATTCTTCAGCTAACTGTTGAAAGTATGATAGTGCATCATCTTCAGCAGCAGGAGCTGCTGCAACTTCTGCAACCTCTTCGTTAGCAACTTCTTCAGCTACTTGACGAGCAGGTGGTGAAGTAAGTTTTAGAACTGACTCAAGACGCTTCTTAAGCTCATCATAAGACTTAAACTTATCAGCAGAAACAAGTTCTTGAAGAGAGTATTCTTTCTTCCAGAGTGCTTCTAAAGCATCATCATCCTTAAGGAGTGGTTTAGCAGCAGCAAACTCAGAACTATCATAGTTCCAGAAACCTGCTACCTTCTTGATCTTAACCTTAAAGTCTGCTCCTTGCCAGAAATCGAATGGGTTGAGAGGTGTCTCATCCTCAAATTCTGGTTGCATTGCACCCATGACCTTATCAAAGATCTTCTTACCGAACTTGTACAGGAATACTTTACCTTCATTAGAAGGATTAGCAGGATCCTTTACAACATAGATGTTTGCAAAGTAAGAAAGCTTACGCTTCTGATTACGAGCAATTTGCTTATCAGATTCTACTCCACTGTTCCAAAGACCAGTGTTAAATTCTGAACAAGGATCTTTCTGATTCACTGTAGTTAATGAATTCTCAATATACCATCCACCTGGTCCTTGAAAGGCGTGAGAGTATAGTTTTACCCAAGGGAGATCTTCTCCATCAGGTGCTGGTAGGAAACGGATAACGGCATAACCATTACCTGCTTTGTCCACCTCTGGTTTCCAGAGACGCTCATCTCCTTTATTTGCAGAATTGGTTTTTTCAACCTCTTTAACAAGTTTAGCAGTTAGACTACCAAGAGATGATTGCTTTTTAAGCGATGCGAAAGACATAAGATTTGGCCTGTGTAATTGGATTTGGCTTGTGTGACTGTATTATAGGGCAGTCATGCTCCCTTGTCAATACCCTGACGAACTCTGTTGAGAGTATCTCTCATGTTAGAAAACAGAAGGTTACAATCAACATCCTTAGGGAACCCCATTACTATAGCAGATTGCCGAACATTGTCAGCCATCTCCTTAGCACGAGGGTCATCAGACAATTTCATACGAGTATAAAGGATCTGCTGTTTTTCAAGCAAATCATCCAACTCCTCTAGATGTTCAAGTTGCTCATCAAGAGAAAGTTCTGGAAATTTGAAGACTTGTGAATAAATCTTCTCTTGTGCTTCATTGATCTCTTCCATTTCATTTTGAACGAAATCAGATTCAAAAAAGTTAGACATAAATTCCTCTATGAACACTAGTATTTATCTGTATTATACCACAAATTTGATATTAAAACTTACGCTAACCCGATCATTATCAGTAGGATTAGGTTCGGTATTATGCATAAGCATTGATGGCCAAAGTCCTATTACTCCTTGCTCCAATCGGAATGATGAAATAGAATTAGCTACCTGTCCTATCACATAATTAGACCCAAATTGCCTAAGATAATTTGGAAACATTATATTACCATCTTTACCATTAGTTTTGTAATAATATACTCCAGAGATATCACATAAGTTATGATCATGTAAATGTGCATACTTACCTTTTTTAGTTCTAGTCAACCACGATTCTAATATTTTATAGTTCCTAGGTTCTGCTGCACGGATATCATTAAGATATAAAGTTATACTTTTATCAATAAATTCCAACATCTTCTTACACTTATATTGTGTAAGAATACAATCACCGAATATTTTTCCACTTTTACCCACACTCAAATCATTAGTATCATCTGTCCAATTAGGATTTTGACGAAACTCTAAATCATCATAAATGTCAGATAGTTCTTTCTGAATATTTTCATATTCATCACCAACTGCTTTTCCAGAATATACTGGTATAGGAAACCAAGGATTAGTACTCATGGAAGTATAGTAGAAACTAAAATAACTCTTCTCTTCTTTAAAGGATTCTGCATGAAGTGCTTACCACTAAACAAGACTGCATCATCTTCTAATGGATCATATCCTTCATACTTAGAAGTCTCTTCATTCTTAACATAAGTTTTACCACCAGCATCTGTCAAATATAATATTATATTACCATGAGGATAACTATGATCTATGTGTGGTAGTGTATTATAAATTTCTTTCTCAGGATGAACACAATTAAGTGATATCCTAAGATAACTTGACATCTTAATATTATTAAAATCTAATATCTCATTCAATACCTCAATGACTCTATGAGCTTCTTCACTAGTAGAATGCTCTAATCTAGGATACCGAAACTCATTCTCTGGTCTCTTTAAAATTGTTCTAGTATAAAAAGGTAAATTTCTCTGCTCACCTTCTATTTCTGTAGGATCATCATAATTAGGAGTTGCTGATGGAATATATGACCATAAGCATTCAGATCCAGTAGCCCACTTCTTAAAGTTTGTATAATTAATAGTCTCTGGATTCCGAAGTCTTTTCATAACGGCAACTTAGCACGAGTAGTTTTCTTCATAAAATTCAACTGTTGTGCATCACATTTCAATTTCTCCTTTAATGGTTTAGAAATCAATTTAGTGATTGAATCAATCTCAATACTATTCTCTTCACAATAAAGAACAATAGCATCGATATAATTAAGATTTTCCTTTTTGACAAGTTTTTCTATTTCCACTGCAAATTTTGCAGAGTTCATAAACTTCTTGTTCAAAGCTGATGTGAATTCATTTTCCATGTAGTTGTAGGTGATAGGTTAAAAAACATTCAATGTAACTAACGAGTAATCTCATATATTTCAACTTATCTCGTTCTTCATAAACAACACATTCACCATCTTCACATGCCATAATAATGACTAGTTTTTTGACAGCAATACCTGTTCGTTCATAATACATACACGCATATGCTGCTGCCTGTACAAAGTAACCATCAATCCACTCTCGTGGTTTAGGTGCTTTAGAAGTCTTAAAGTCAATAACTGCTAATTCGCCTTCATACTCTGCGATACAGTCAACAGTACCAGCAACACCCAACTCTTTACTATAAAGAGATCCCTCTAACGAATGAATATTGTCAATTTTGTCAAGGGTAGGTTTCGCAATCTTATAGAGATACTCTGATAACGGTTGAACTTTAGGAAGATCTTCATTTAACAAATAGTGCTCTGTAAGTGTGTGCATATCAGTACCACGAGAAGTTGCCTTACGAGTAATCTCGTTAGCTTTCTTCTCACCTACCTTCTTACGCCACTTAGCGAACTTTTCTCTATTATAGTGACTAGTTACTGAAGTAATTGATACTAACTTTAAAAATTCATCCTCATCGGGAACTTTATAGTATCTCACACCATCAATCGTTTCCCTCTCCAATGGAGTGAGATTCGCTGGTACATGATTAAACATTACATAGACATTGCGTGTTTTGTGGTTAGATATTCTTTACAGAGACCTGAACGAACGATATCTTCAAGACCGAATTCGATACATGAAAATGATGGCATTTGCCGTAGGATTCCCATAAAGTCAATGATACCATTCCGTTCTTTATCTCTAGTGAGGTCACTTTGAGTAGCGTCACCGCAGAACATGATTTTGGTATCTTCTCCAACTCTTGTTATTATACTATCTAACTCGTGAAAATTCAAGTTTTGGCATTCATCAACTATCACAATAGAACTATCAAGTGTAGTTCCCCTCAAAAATGAAGTACTCCAGAAGGAAATGGTCTCCTGTGTTTTGAGATTTCCATATAACATTTCAAAATCTGCATCAGTATTCATCTCAAACATATATTTCACCATGTTCTTATAAGGAATCTGATATAGTGCAGACTTATCTTCATGATCTCCTGGTAGGAAACCAATCTCACGAGTACTTACAAGGGATCTGACGATGTATATCTTCTGAAAAGGTGTCGTAGGATCTAATACCTCTTTAAGAGCATTGTAGAGCGTGATAAAGGTTTTACCTGTACCAGCACATCCATACGCAAAAAGATTCTTACCTGCCTTATAGTCTTTAAATAATGTCTTCTGATTATCAGTAAGAGCAGAAATATCTACTAAGAAATCACTACTAATAGGTTTCTTTCGTTTCATCTGCTTGGCAGTCATACCAATACCAGCAACAACTGAAGCAGTTTTTCTTTTCCGTGGCATATCAGTCTAAAGTGAGTTTTTGGCGATTTTGACCTGTTTTCTGAGCTCTTCCTAAGACCTCATTCCAACCAGGTTTAGATTTTCTAAGTTTGTCTTTCCACTCTCCAACTTCTCCTACACCAGGCATTGTTGAAGGATCAGACCAATCTCTAGTCCAATCGGGGTTATCTACTGTCCACTTAGTCCATTCATGTACACTTAAGACAACTTCTTTTTGTTCGCCAGTCTCTTTGTTAATAACAGGATAGGTAGCCATAAAACTTTACAAGGTAGTGTTATTTAGAGGGGTATTAATTCCTTCCGATCATTCCTCCATTTCTTAGCACTATAAAAAGTATCTAAGTCCTCTAGAGGTGTACCTTCTGGAATAAAATCAAACGCAATAGTAATCCTTTCAGAATCACCATTATGAATACTTGTATCATGAGGAACCCATGATGGAAATATAGTCATTTGACCTGGAAAATTAGGTGTGGGATATTCACCAACAATATATGGATGATAATAATTAGTTGAAGTATCTTCACACTGAACACTAAGATGTCCACTAAGATATGAACTGTGTTTACTTGAATGAAAATGTCTAGGAAGACTAGAACCCTTACGCATTATATTTGCCCAACATTTAATGTCTATCTTACGATCAAATTGTCCAATAGTAGCATTAACATATTCATTATGAAAATTTCTAATCTCCTCATGCAATTGCTTACATAATGGATGATCAACTTTTAATATATTTTTATCCTTAAATCTTAGAGATCCAGCAAGAGGTGCTTGTTCAACTCCAGGAAAGAAGAAATGATCTATAGTACCATCTAAGAGTATCTTAGCTAACCCTTTTACATCAAGATCAGTTCGTTTCTCTGCAACAATAAAATCCCAAGTTGGGGCATAAGGAGTTGTAGTTTCGTTATTCTTAAACCTATGTACTTTAATTTTATCAGTCATAATACAATCAAGTTATCCTCCAATGGATCTTTACCAAATCCATGTTTGAACTGTTTCTCATTATCACAAACTATATCAAAAGCAATAGTAATTCTTTCATTATCTGCTTTATGCTCATCAGTATCATGAGGAACCCATGTTGGGAATATAGTCATTTGACCTGCATTATTCTCTATAGGATATGGATTACCAGTATATGTGTGAAAATAGTTAGTAGAAGTATTATCACACTGAACACAAAAATGTCCACTCAAATATGTCCAAGGATGACTTGAATGTGCATGTTTTCTAATCTTATCACCTTTACGCATTACATTTGCCCAACACCTTATCTTTAACAAACCATTTAAATTCTTATGCCTTTTCTTTGATTGTCCTATAGTACCATATAAGTACTCATTGTGAAATATGCGAATATTCTCCAAAAGTTCCTTACAAATCGGATAATCCCATTCTAACAAGTTATAAAAACTATATCTAGAAGTTAAACTATCCTTTCCTAGTCCAGTTGATCCATCACTATAATTAGTATAGTCAAAAGATCCATCTGGATACTGTTCAAGTATTTTTTTCTCTTGCGACAAAATCACTTTAGCAAGTTCACTAGTATCAATATCAGTTTGCTTACAACCAATGATATAGTCCCAAGAAGGAGCAAAAGGTGTCTCAGGGGGTTGAGACTGAAATGTATGTAACGCTACTTCACTCATCTTAGATCAATTAACTCATTTGAATGCTCTAAAGTAGTCAATGGACTATCTTTCAGATATATATCAAACGCAACGATAATCCTCTCAGAATCACCTTCATGCTTACTTGTATCATGAGGAAGCCAAGAAGGAAATAAGTGCATATGACCCGACTCATTCTTTATAGGATACATCTCATTGTTATCATATGGATGAAAATAGTTTGTTGAAGTGTTTTCACACTTAATACTAAAATTTCCACTAAGATAAGAATGAGGTGCGTTACCATGATGATGCTTAGATATCTTATCACCTTTAGTCATCACATTTGCCCAACACCTAATCTTAAGATTAGATAAACGAGGACTTCTTGTACCACGAACATATTCATCATGAAATTCTATTATCTGTTCATGTAATTTCTTACATACTGGATAATCCCACTTTAATACATTAAAAAAGTAAGATTTGCAATTAGGAGCAGTTGTAATTTCATACTCTGGACTTGCTTTTTCTAAAATCAACCTAGAAAGCTCATCCAGATCAATATCGATCTTTTTCTCGGCAATAATAAAATTCCAAGAAGGTGCAAAAGGTGAAATTGTAAGTTCACTCTTAAATTGATGTACCTTAACTACCATCCCAATGCCTCGGCAACTGTAGGAAGTTGTTCCTTAAAGATTACTCTACATCCTTCTGCAATATCCTTATGCTCCTTCTGAGTGCCATGATTAGATCTAAGATCAATATAATGTATCCAAGATCTTACACTACCACTCATATACAGTCTAGTGGGTACAGCAAGTGGTAATACAAATCTAGCACATTCTTTAGCTACTCCCATATCTATCATATAGCGATAGAGATCTTGAGCATCATGAAAATGTTGATAAATCTCTTTATTCAGCATTTTCACCTTTTCTGGATCAAGATCATCTGTAGAATTTTGACGATTCTTTAAATCTTGACGACGCAATTCTGGCAAAGGTATTGCATAACCCTTTGTCATTAAAGAAGTATCAGCATAACGCTGAGAAAATTCCTGAAAAGTAAAAGACCTATGACGCAATATCTGAGCAGCAAGACCTCTGGTGGTCTCAATCTCAAGTGTCATAAATGCTTGTTCAAATATAGACCAATGTTGATGCTTAATGCAATAAGCAAGCAATTTGGCATAATCTGGATTATCCTGATTTTTGGGATTAGAGACTCTAGCGATATACGCTATTTGCTCCTCAGGTTTTGGTGTTATCTGAATCAGTTTTACTGTCATTCTGTAGTTTTCTCAATTGTTTCATTTTAAGTGCTGCTTTCGCCTTTTTCTTGGCTCTTCGCATATATGTTAACTCAGATTCTGAGTACATTTCAGGATGTTTCAGTGCTTTCTTCACCAATTTGATCGTTTCCTTTAGTCGCATAATACGCTTTAAAATAACCTGCTAGTCCGTTTGTTGTAACTTGTTTACTACACCAATCATCTGCACATTCGTAAATGGCACGATTTGAGTAGGTACTATTACCGTATTTAGACAACAAGATTTTAAGAACATCCTGTCGTAGCTTCAGTTTTTCGTCATTAATCGGGGTATCCATCGTCATCATCCCATACTTCATCGATTTCACTATTTGAAGGAGGTTGAGTATATGCCTCAGTGTCAGAATAGATCTCTGACTCTAATTCCTCTACGATCTCTTTAAGAGCCATAGTCAATACTTTTAATTTTCCTTTATTCATTTAATGATTGCTTAGGTGCTCTAAAGTACTTATTAATAACTTCTATCTGATCATGATATCTAGCAATCTTATCTAACTCAACACCTATTGCTTCTGTGATATCTGAATGTTCTCCAATACCAGCAGGATGTTCAAGATAGACATTAACATTTGCTTTGTGTTTTTCAACTTCACCAGTAGCATGTGCTAATACTGCCCTGAGTAGTTGTTCTCGCATGTGTAACATAAAATTCTCCTTTTGGATATTATAATACAAAAAAAGAGGGGTGTCTACCCCTCCTTAATTATATGCAAGTTTTTTTCAAACTTTAGCTTGTTCCTTTTGGAACTTAACACCACGATAAGTGAGTTCACACTTAGATGATGTTGACTGCTTTCTAGCATCGGTGTCGTATGAGACACCACGATAAGTGACTTGTGCCATTGGATTAACTCCTGAAGTAGTTGGGATTTTACTCCGTTCCTTCAGTCGGCTTTTGCGTCCCAACAACCTACCGTCTCTTCTTTTACAATCTGAATCATTTCAGATTTAACCTCATCTTCGACTTTATACTTACTCATCTTATCGACAAGTATGTGTGCATCAGAGCAGGTTAAAGAAGTAGCTAATAGGATAGGTATCATGGGATGAACGATTCCGTTCCGAGTCGGCTTACTTGCGACCTCTTGTGAGGTTGAACGATATGTGCATTATAACACATGACTATGTATAAGACCAGTTTTGTAACATTTGTTACATAAATCCTGTGGCTCAAAAAAATTGCTGAGTTTTTTTTCCCGATTATTTGAAACGAGAGTTCGGTTTTCCCTCAGGAATGCATTCTAAAACTTTTTCCCTTGGAAACCAACCAAGCTCACGCAAGGCAGCAGTGTCAGCACATGTTTCATCTCTTTCACCTGGTGTACTCTCCTTGACTGGTAGATTTACATACCCAAATGCTTCTGCTAAATCTTTGACTGCTATAGTCTCACCTGTTCCAACATCAATGTGTCCAGTGTAAGTACTAGACATTAGATAACAGATTGCTCTAGCAACATCCTTGACATGAATCCAATCTCTATAATGATTAGTAATATACTTAACAGTCTTGTCCTGTAGCATTCTGAATAACATATCAGACCTACTATTCTCACCATACACAGTCTGGAACCTCATTCCTACACTGTTAGGTGGTGCTTGTAGTTCATTAACCTTCTTGGTAATACCATAAGGATTTTGCCACCACTCCTCTACTTGTGCTGAACTAGCATAAAGTAACCTAGTATTATATCTCTTACAATAATCAAAAATAGGTTTGGACTTCTCTACATTATTCTCCCAGAATACATCTGGATTGTCTAAACTACCTCTAATGTTAGCAAATGCTGCTAAGTGTATGATGTAATCATATGGTTTATCAAACATGCTGATCTCAGACTGAAAATCCCCGACATCATCGGGGAAGTCCATACCATCAACTAAGTAACCATAACCTGCATCATGTCTAAGGTGATTGAAGACATAACTGCCTATGAATCCCTTATGACCAGTAACAAGGATCTTTGTCATTTGCGTTTCTTTTTAGGTGCAGGTGGTGGTGGATTACCCCACATGCCTGGATGTCTTGTACCATTAGTGTATCCAATCTTTTTGAGACCAACTTTAAGTTTGTCCCAATAAAAATCAAATACATCTGCTCTCTTGGCAGCAATCACTATATCATAGTGAGTCTTGTCAGAGTTGTCCACAGTATACTCTACCAAATAAGAATTGGTAGGTAACGATTTGAGATTGGATTTTTCCAATGAACAATCAGGTGCATGGATATTAATCCAATACTTTTCCTTTGCTAACTTCCTGTCTTCAGCACTCCAAATCTTAGGTGCGTCCTCCCCAGACGATATCGGGGTAGGCTTCTTTAACGACTGGGAAGCTGCATCTGTATTTTTTGGCAAGTTTCTTGTCCTTTACTAAACATAATACTTCGGCTTCACCAGGATCTATTGCTTCCAATAGTTGAATAAACAATACCTCTCTTCGAGTGTTGTTTATATCATAGTTTCCGCCTTCAATGAAATTATACAGGGTTCTGTATTCAGATGCAAGCTTGCTGGTTGCATCAGGTGTTGGAGAAGGATTAGGTGTGTAGGGTACTTCACCATCAGGCAAAGCACTCTTAAGACTCTCATCATAATTCCAGATGAGACAATACCTTAATGCCTTAGAGTCATACTCTCTTAGTACTTCTATCTTTTTCTGCTTAGTCTTTTGCTTATGAACAGCGTCTAGGACTTCAGCAACAGTAGGTTTTGGTGGTAATTTAGCCATGATAATTTCAAAAGTTAATCGTCGTCGTCGTCTTCTTCATCCGCAACATTGTCAAATCGAAATGCAATCAATGATTCAGGTATAATATTCCCATTCTCATCATACATCTCAGGGTGACTAGGTGGATTAATGTTAGGTCTATCGTGATGATAGAACATGTACTCTCGGAGTACCCATCCTAACATGACTGACACTATCGCAGTCAAAACAATAAAGAAGGATCCGAAGACCAATGATGCTGCTAACATTTTCTTACTCGCTAGGGTTTACAGAAGTTAAAAACTTTGTACCTCCATGCTAATTAATTTTATTTAGCAGGTTTATGCGAGACTATGTTCCTTGAAATACTGAGCAAGCTCAGCTGCACCCCCAATAACTTTTCTTTCGTCTTTTCCTTTAACATCAACAACTACCTGAGGAAATTGTTTAGTATTAAATTCATCCTCGAAAGCTTCAATGGAGAAGTGTTGACCTAGAGTATACACCACATGTGTCTGGTTTGTCAACTCCATCAGTTCCTTAACTTTCTCACAGTAATTACATCCATCCATTGAGTAAACTATGAACATGTTCTCAGGTTAAAATAATATTTATAGGTAAGTAGGCTCTCCGTCTTGTCCTCCATACACAACGATGTTAACATCTCGTAGGTCTTCAACGGCGGGGATCCCGTTGTATATTGTAACACCAAATCCTGTTGTTGTCCTATCATATACTGTTCCCCTAACCAAACCACCTGGGAAGTTGTTAGTACCTCTACCATCTATAACAACAGCATAGTTATTATCCTTCATTGCATCAGCAAAGTTCACAGTATAAACACCAGTAGATGTCTGCTCAATCGAACTAACATTATGTGAACGATCTCCAGGAACATAGTCACTGTTACCTACACCTAAGTTAGTGTTCATGTACCATGCAGTAGCACGACCCTCAAACATCTGGGTGTGAGTACATGTCTTCAGACCTGCAAGGTTCTTATACTCTCCAACTCTAACAAACTTATGGAACTCATGGTTAAACACCTGAACGGAGTTACCCATGCTACCACCAGTACTACCAACACCTGCACCATAATAGAATAACTGTGGTGTCTCTTCAGTAACTTCAATCTCTGTATAAGATCCAGTTACAGTAACACCCTGAGTCATCTTAGAAGGACTGGTAGTACCAAATCCTACTGGATCACCTGATGCTGCATAGTAAAACTCAATAGGATAGTTTGCTTGTTGTGCAGCATTCTCAAATCTATATGTCTGCCCAACTTCCATCCTTAAGTAAGGTGAACTGTATCCTTGAATATTAACTGTCTTATCAGATCCAATACCATTATACCTATGGTTGACAGTCTTACCACCAATGGTAACAGGTAATGGTTTAAAGACACCCTGAAACTCTGTGTAAAGACTCTTAGCGGTCTCTGCAGCACCTGTTAAGGTAGAGAACGATGAAGTCTGTGCAAAGTTAGCATTCAATGCGTTAGAAGCGATCCCTGCGTTACCTGCGTAGGTAGCAACACCACACTTGTCTGAGTAACTAGAGACACCAGAGATGTCAGCATGAGGAACCTTCTGTACTGAAATAGTAGTACTACCATTTACTAATGCACTTACATCTAGACTTAATCCAAAGTCTATAGTTGATGCAGTACCTACAACAGATCCACTATTCTTTACTTCAATACCACTACCAACTGCAGTGACATTGGTAAGCATACTACCATCACCATAGAACTTATCATATGTTCTGATAGGATTGTAAGATATAATATCAAAGTTAGTTCCAACTCCTAGAGCTAAACTAGCAGTAGCAGCATTACCTGTCGTACTCTGAGAAACAATAGCTTCAGTCGCTAACCCTGCTACTGGAGCATAATCAGCAACACCTGCTGTATCTGAACGAGTAACAGCAACACCAACAGCAAGACTGTTAGCAGTCTGTGCAGTACCTACTAGGTTTGGTACACTAACTGTTACAATACCAGCAGAGATAGGACTTACATCTAAGTACTGACCGAAGTTAACTGTAGCAGCAACACCAATCGGTGACATATTATCACTGATACTGACACCAAATCCTGCAGCAGTTACACCAGTAATAGCAGAACCATCACCAACAAATGCAGTAGCAGTTATGACACCAATAGTATTAACATTTCCATCAGTTCCAACACCAGTCGGTCCTTCAACAGTAGGTGCAGTGTAAGCAGCAAATGCTACATCAGTTCTAGATGCTCTAGTAACTAGAGTTTGATCTTTAGCAAGACCTATATTGTCTATCGTTAAATCTTGTAATGGTTTTAATCTTAAACCAAATAAGAAGTAGTCAGCAACACTGAAGGTACTAATATCTCCTGATGCAATACCAACAGAGACAGAAGCAGTTCTATCAGAGTTTCTATTAGATACATGTACAGTTGCTACACCATCATAGGTAGCAGTTACTAGACCCACATTATCATTGATCTGAGGGTAAGCAGTGCTACTAATGTATGAGTTCTGACTACCTAATAAACTTGCAACATCTACTTTAATATTAGGAAAACTTTTAGATGCTATTGCAACAAAACTTACACCTGGTTCAGATGATGTAACATATACTCTATCTCCTGACTTTAAAGTTATATCTTCATACAGTGCATTGCCTCCCACTTCCATCGGAATACCATAGGCAAGGTAGTCAGAATCTGTGTGACCAGCATCACTTGTTTGAATATTAATCTGCCCAGTCATAACTGGGTGTGCTGTACACTGATAATATAATGTATCAGGTGCATCATCAGGTACAACAAATGTTAATAAACTATTACCAGGAGCACCATTAGAATCGTTATTAGTTACACCATCATTATACTGAGTGTTACCTCCACCTATTGCTGGTCCTGTTTGTATTCTAAAAGGATGTGAACCTCCTAGTGCTGAAGTATCAAAAGTATATGTGTTGCCTCTTATAAGTGTTAGAGTTGGATCATACTGTGGAACATTACCTATATCTCCATCAGTAAACTTATAATCATTCGCATCATCAGCATCAATAGTATATGCTGTAGTAGCAGGTGCTCTACTAATAGATACTGAATGAGTTAAATTATCCTCAACCTGATTCGATGCTGAAACAGAAAGAGTAACTAACTGGGTAGCAGTGTACAGTAGAGTGTTGGTAACTGTACCCTTCTGGTATGTCGTTTTTAACGATGCGAGTCTTCCTATCACGGCTCTATGCACTTTTTTAGTATTTATCTGTGCTAGAATATATACAATAAAGATTTTGGTATGTATATTCTTACTGGAGCTGATGGATTCATTGGTAAACACTTCAAGAGTTCTCTTGATGGTGTAGTTGAAGTGGACTTAGAGAACTGTCTTACTTTCTTGGACAACTTCAAGAGTTGGGACAAAATAGATATGATTATCCATCAAGGTGCGTTGTCTTCTACAACCAACAAGAACCTTGAGATGGTGTACAAATATAATATAGACTTCAGTATTAAACTATTTGAGAAAGCAATAGAGTATGGTATCCCTGTTAAGTATGCTAGTTCAGCATCTGTCTACGGTAATCAACAAGGCATTATAAATCCCCTGAACTACTACGCACTATCTAAAGCAACAGTAGACTACTGGGTCTTAGATAATATGGAACGCTTTAGATATGTTCAGGGGTTTAGATACTTTAATGTGTATGGATCAGGTGAGCATCATAAAGGAGCGATGGCATCACTAGTCAGTCAATTCACTTGGCAAGCAGCTACTGGTCAAATACATCCGTTTGAAGGCTCCGATCAAATCCTTCGTGACTATGTGTGGGTAGGGGATCTTGTGAATGTAGCTTTATCAAACACTGCGGGCTCTGGCATATTCGATCTTGGCACAGGATCGCCAACAGCAATTGGCACTGTAGCTCAACTAGTTTCATCAAAAACGCAGTCGAAATTGATTCCAATCCCATTTCCACCTCATCTTAAGGGTAAGTACCAATATTATACCAAAGCTGACATGGATTGGTTAAAAGATTATAATTTCTTAACAGTTGAAGACTATCTTAATCGCCAGGAATAATTCTGTGTGAGTCTTCATCAAAATGTTCAGTAGAAAATTCAAATAGTTCTGAGTCTTCCAGTGCAAGCATCTGATGCCTAGTATTCCTACAGCAATGGAAACTCTCACCTGGTTCTAAGATCATCTTCTTTGCTTGATCTCTATCATTATCCTGACTATAGAATAGTTCTATCTTACCTGACTGTAAGTAGAAGGTCTCATCTTTTAGTATGTGATAATGCCATGAGCACCTGTGGTTCTTCTTAATAAACAGTAACTTACCACAGTACTCATCGGAGTTAGCGATCCACTTCTCGTAACCCCATCCTTTATCTACAAACTTAGGTTGTTTCTTTTTCATTTAAAAAATTCCTCATCATTCACAGCTTTATCATCAATAAAATAATCAGCATGAGGTTTGCCAAAGATTAACTGATGATATTTACACCCCCATATATCTAGCTGCATTTTAGTGAGGGGTTCTATTATATCCACTGCTTCCTTTGCTGCTTCTGCATGAGGGAGATCTTTATTCCTACCCATAGCACGAGCAGTCATGTATATAATATAATGTCCCTCATCATACAACTTATTAATCTTTTCTATCCTATCCTTCTTAGGAGTAGCACCTTCATACTGGCATGACTTACATGTACCAGGTGTACATATAGTACCATCTATATCAAAGCAATACCTAAACACTTTTGTGGTGGTATGGTAAGGATCCAACGAAGATTGAGTTGTCTGCATAACCTTTCTTATGTTTGTTAGTATTATCTTCTCTACAAACCATTCTAGCATGTTCTGGAAGATAAAGGTAGTCCACTGAAGAATTATCTATAATATACTCAGCATCTTTAATTGTCTCTGCCATAGTATCACCAGAAAGATTCAATGAAGTATTGAATAACATAGGGACACCAGTTCTATCATAAAATTCTTTAATAATATTATAGTAACTCTCATTCTGTTCCTTAGTAACAGTTTGTATCCTACATGTGCCATCAACATGCACAATGCCAGGTATAATATACCTCTGATCTTCCAAGACATCAACAGCATACATCATGTAAGGAGTGTCTTCCATACCACGAAGATCAAACCAATCATGCACATGTTCTGCTAAAACAGTAGCAGCAAATGGTCTAAAGAACTCTCTAAGTTTAATCTTATTAACTTGTACTCTAGCATCAGGTATAGTAGGATCAAACAAAAGAGATCTATTACCTAAAGCTCTTGGTCCTTGCTCTGATCTTCCTTGAAATAATGCTACTGCTTTTCCTTTCTGGATTACATCTACAACATCAGAAACTTCTACAGAATATGAATCAGATGGTGCATAGTATTCTCTGGTTGGTCCCAGATATAAATTCTTCAATGGATTTATATCATATGATTGAGAGATAGAATAATGATTGTACAATGCCATACCAACAGCAGTTCCTGCATCAGTAGAGATAGGTTCAACATATAATTTATATCCTTCTGGTAAATGTTTGAGATACTCATAGTTAGCTACACAATTTAAAGCACACCCACCAGACAAAACAATATTCTTAGAGTCACCCAACTCTATTGCTTTATTAATAAGATTAATCATATAAGATTCAAAGTCCTTCTGCAATCTGTAAGCAAGATTACAAAGATACTGAAACTTTTTCCTAGGATCTTTTATACTTCTAAAGACAGGTACTTTCTTGACATAATCATATGGTATAAACTTTGCTCCACAACTACCTCGTTCCCACATACTCTCATCAATCTCACCATCAATAACAAATGGTTTAATGTTTGGATCTTCTTCACCCCAAGGAGCAAGACCCATAAGAGTTCCACACCCAAGGTGTCCCCACCCAAAGTAATCAGCAATACCAGAATAAACCATACCAATACCAGTGGTAGGTTCTGGACAAGTTGGTGGTTGGATTGCCTCCTTAGGAAACTTATCAGCTAGAGTATACCAAGGAACAACTTTCTTATGAACAGTCTCAAAGTTACAAGGATATGATGTCTTGTATATTGTTTCAACTTCATGAGAACAATCATCAACATGAGCACCTGCACCATCAACAATGACACATGTTGCATCTTTAAATCCAGAGTTATAAAATCCAATCGCAGCATGATATAAATGATGCTGGTCACTAAGATTATTAAACAGAGCTCTCTCAGATTTAGATGCTTTATGAACTAACTGAACACAGGTATCAATAGTATCATCAACTTTACGATAAGAAATCCCAGACTTCTTAGATTTAATATCTTCATCAGAATGAAGTAAACCTGCAGCCAATACAAGTGCTACATTAGGATCAATAAACTTAGCAACTTCACACAAAGATAAGAAAGGTTGGTTGTCATGTTTCTTATGACTCAACCTCTCTTCTTCTAATACTAAATCGAGTAAACCATCCTTCACATAAGCAACACATGCATTATGTGTAGCATTAAATGCTAAGATACTATTTACTGAGTATCCCATCAACATCCTCCATTGTCAAAGTATATGTACCAGGATTTCGTACTGCAATAGATGCACATCTATTAGCAAAATTAATAGACTCTTTCATGTCAGGTAATTGTATGTAATAGAATACTAATGCTGCTAGGAATGTATCACCTGCACCAGTGACATCAAACACTCTAGTAATAGGTACAGGAAATGATTTATGATCCCACAGAGCACCGTTAGCACCATTAGTTACAATCATATTCTGACCATTAGGTATATGATTAGGGTCTAACAACTCAAATTCTTTCTTGTTAATCTTATACACAACATTATTATATTGTGTAGGTAGTTTCTTCTTCTTAGTATCAACAAATATTTTAATGCCTGGATTCTTAGGTGCTAGTATATCAATCAGATTATTATCAACATATCCTTTATCATAATCAGATATAACAACAGCATCATATTCCAAATGCATTGCTGCCATTCTAAGTTCTGCTTCACGCAAAGGTTTTACATCAGGTTCATTGTCAAGACGCATCACCTGATAGTTAGATCTCTCATCAATATATCTTGTCTTAGTAATAGCTTCTTTATTAGTAAGGAAGTTTACATTGACACCAAGAGACTTTAGATTCTCATTAACATTAGCAGCCATACCAGGAGCACTTTGAGTCTCCCGATACTTCATGACAGGTACTGGTGCTTCAGGACTTAAGCGTTTACATTCACCGTAAGCCCATACATCAGTGCAACTATCCCCTATCAATAATACATTGTACTGTCTTGCTAGTAGCATACTTTTCAATCCTATCGTAGAATTTTAATTCGGAAGACCAATACGATCCGATGACCGACTTGTCTTTCCAATCAGAACCAACCACCATTATATCAGGTTTGATATCTTTTACCAATGCCTCAAGAGATTCATCACTATCAAAGTACCTGACTTCATCAACTGATGATAAAGCAACAAGCATAAGTCCTCTATCTTCCTGATTATATATCGGACGGGTTGGTCCTTTCTTCTCTCTCACTCTATCGTCAGTATCAATACCAACGATAACATAATTGCCAAGTGATCTAGCATAGTTTAGTAATGCTATGTGACCTGGATGCAAGAGATCAAATGTACCATTAACAAAAACTCTCACTGGTGCAAAAGGATGTATAAACCTTTTAGTCATTCTTTAGAGTAACTAGTTTACCAAATTCAGGAAGATACAAGTACTCAATATCACTATTAGCAAGAGTGCGTAGTGCATCATCGAGAGTTTCAACCAGAGGCTCTCCGCCCAGATTAAAGGAAGTATTAAAGATGATAGGGCAACCAGTCTGTTCAAAGAATTCCTTGATGAGTTTGTAGTAGTTCTCATTTTGTTCCTCAGTTACTGTTTGTATTCTACATGTACCATCTACATGAATGATAGAAGGAATCTTTTCTTCAATACCTTCTTGACACTTAACAGCATACATCATGTAAGGAGTGTCTTCCATGTCAACTAAATCAAACCACTCATGTACATGCTCTGCTAAAATAGAACCTGCAAATGGTCTGAAGTATTCACGATGCTTAACCTTGTTAACAATATCTTTTCCTTTAGGATCACGAGGATCATATAGTATAGATCTGTTACCAAGAGCACGAGGACCACACTCAGATCTACCTTGGAATAATGAAACAATATTCTTATCCAAAATAAGATCTACAACACTCTTATCAGTTGCATCAGTTAACTCTGCATTATACTTTTCAACAACTGATTCAACATCACCCAATTCATAATTATATTTTGGTCCAAGATACAACCCACTATAATCTTTAACTTCTTTATCCTCACTCATCTTATGATAATAATAAAGAGCAGCACCTAATGCAGTACCAGCATCACTAGAAACAGGTTCAACATATAAATTAATACCTTCATCCTCTAACTGTTGCTTATAATAATAGTTAGCTACACAATTCAATCCATATCCACCAGAAATTACAACATTATTATTAGATGTAGTAGCAACAGCAAGTCTAATCATTTCAACCATCTTCTCCTGAGATGCTGTCTGTACAGCATAAGCCATGTCTCTACGATTTTGTAACCTAGAGAGGTCAGACTGTTCAATGTCTGGTGGTGCTTGCCATTCTGAATGGAGACCTTCATTAACAACACCAGAGTTAGGATAGTATGGTATGAATATATTAGGATTCACATGCCTATAATCACCATCACCTTCTGGAGAAAATATTGGTCCCATAGATTCATTAGGTTTACCATATGGAAATAATCCCATAGTTTTCCCTGCTTCAATTCCTCTAAAACCACAGTACATAGTGGCTGCTTCATATGCTTTGACAATACCACATGTCTGATCAATAACAAGTAAGGATGCTCCTTTATCATCAGGATCAATCAAAGAGTTATCAAACTCACCATCCACCTGCCTTACAGTAGGACCATTGCCACCAACATGTTTAAAGATACAACTAATATCAGATGGATAATCACATCCGTATATACTTTCTACCTCCCAGAATGTTTGCTGCTTATCAAAAGATCCAAATCTAAAAGCAGATCCTGCACCATCAACAATAAGAGCAACTGCAGTATCAAATCCAGAGCGATAGAATGCAGCAGAAGCATGAAGTTTATGATGTAAAAGACTTAAATCCTTTACCTGAGGATGTACACCCCCATGAAGTATATTTTGATAAGCAATATCCCTATCAATCAATCCAAGTTTTCTAGCCCAACCTGTATAAACATCTTCAATACTATACTCTAACTCACCAGCAGTCTCTTTAAGATTTTGTGTGTGAGCAACTAAAAGAACCTCAAGTTGATCCTCTCCTATCACCTCCTTCATCTTCATCATAGAAGCAAGAGGAGCACCGTCATACTTTTGTCTTGTAAGTCTTTCTTCTTCTATAGCAAATTCAATTTTGCCATCCTTTAGAAGACAACATCCTCCGTTATGTCCACGGGTGATTGCACCGATCCATTGTGTCATTAACCAAACCCCTTCTTAATATGTTGTGGATTGTCACAGCATTTATCAGGTTGCTGTTCCTCTTCTAGTTTTAGATTACCAGAGTAAGCCTTAGACTTACCAAGTCTCTTTCTACAACTAGTAATTACTGACTGAACATTCTCACCAGTCATCTTCATACATTCATCGTTCATCATATCCTGATAGTCTTCTGCTGTCAACCTAAGAGGTTGAAATACTCTCTTACCCTCACCAATGTCAATGATATCAAAGTTAGGATCACCTGGGTATGAAATATTTACTGGGAATGTAGCACCAATAACAGTAGTCACTGTAGTACCAACAGACTTAGCAATATGTTGTCCAACACTATCACATCCTAAGAAATGATCTGCACACTCAATGATACCTGCCCATACTCTAATGTCTGCCTGTGGCCAAGCACATGGAATCATATTTGAGTCAGGTGGGTCAACAACAAACTGAAACTCAGACATGATGATGACACCATAATCCTTTCTCAAGTTATTAATTATTTCTACAATTTCTCTTTGATGAAAACTCCTTGAACTCTGATCAATAATAAATTCTCCTTGTACCTCTGCACCTCTACCAAAAGGTTGAACAACTATTACCTTATCCTTTTTAGTCTTTGCTTTGATTTGTTCTACAAGATTGATAGCATTGATTGCTTCAGTCTTAGATAGTTTAATCTTTGGAACAGGAAGTTCTCTGGGTTCATCCAACCCATTGATTTCCATGTCATATGCTTGAGCTATATTACATTTCTGATTATAATAATGCCACCTCCTATAAGGTTCAGGTGTCATACAATCTCTATGTTTTATCTTATCTTCAAACAGATTCTTATGCCAATGATCATAAGCAAACTTATCTAAAACAGGATGACCTTTAAAGAAGTTCATCCCTCCTTCTGCTACAATAACAAAATCGTCATGGGTTTCAGCATACTTTTCTAGTGCAGGAATAGAAGCAATTACTCTACCAGCACCACCATTAATAAAAAATACTTTAGATCTCATAATAGTTATTCAGTAATTTATATAGTCACATAAAAAGAACTTGTGCTATACGATCATGATCGGTAAACATCCTTTCATTCATCCACTGCATGTGCAATGTCTCTGATTCATACACAACGCATCTATTATACACCATTTCCAAACCCAAAACAACCTCCCAACTACCTGAGTCGATAGGATCATCTATCATATCAGGTTCTGGTGTAGTCTGTGACCCATGCCAAGAGTATAAGTTAGTTCCACCTTGACATTCTTCTGGGGTATTTAAATATATCACCACGCCAAAATGATTATCAAAGCAATCTTGATGAGGAAATATACTATGATCATAAGAAGATTGATTAAGTATATTAACCATGAAACCTTGTTCTCTCCAATTAGCATCCCAATAATGATAATTGATTGGTCTACGCCACAAAGGTTCTCTAGATATACCAGTAAAAAATGGTTTTAAATTTTGAATTCTTTTATCATATTCAAACACTCTCCATCCTGGGAATGCAGATAAAAGATCAGGGTTCTCTTGAGGACTATATCTTTTAGATGATAATGCATACTCTCGTACCTCATCAGGATTCTTATAGAAATTGTCAATGATTAATGCATTTCTATTTTCCTTACCTATCTTAGATACTAAGGTAATTTCAGGATCATTTATCTCGAACATATATATTCCCCGAAACAGATACTCTCTCAACATCAGGAGTCTTGAAAGGTATGACCATGTGTTCTAACCAAGAAGGAAATATAAAAATATCTCCTACCTTAGGTATGTAAAACCTCATTGGTGAAAGCATATCCTTTTCTTCACCATACCTAAAGACAATTGATCCTGGTTTAGGTCCACGATTATTCCATTGATAATACTCTTGTGGTATTTCCTCAGGAACCTCCAGATATAATACAAAACTCAGCAATCCAGTATGATTATGTAATGGATTAAAATCATTAGCCTTCTGATAATTTACCCACAATTCTCTGATGTCCCAATCAAATGGTTCAAATTTACCACCAGAGTATTCTATAAATGATTTTAAATATGTAATTACCCAAGGAGTTAATACTTCTTGCACCCATTCCCTATCATCATCCTTAAAAGTCCACTCATCTGTCATGATAGCAGCTAACTTATGTGATGAGTTCTGTTTCTCAACACCTCTAACCGTTGCTCCTCTCTTAGATATCTCTTCTACAATAGAAGGAAGTAATTCACTTTGCCATAAATATGGTCCCCAAGTAGCTACTTGATGCTGTATCTCCTTGGGGACAAATTGTTTTTCCATGTTGTAAATCCTGTAGATCAAAAAAATTCTGGGAAAAATTTTCCCAGAATCCTGTAACTAAAAAGTCAATTTTGTTTTAGGTAGGTGCGTTATTTAACTTTGCGTTATCATTAGTAGCGGTAGCTGGCATAAGATCTCCAGTGATGTCACCACCAACAGCAGGGATAACTCCAAATGTTTTACCTGCTGCTACCTGATCTGGATCCATTGGCCATACGATCAAGTGTGTAGCAGTACCAATACCTGCCCAGTCAGTAGGAAGATCTCTTAATCTCTGACGATATACTTTCCAAGGTGCGATAACTGCTTCTGGGGTATCTGGTGCAGCAACTCTACCATCACACTCATCGAGCATTTGATTTCTTGTTGCTCTTACCCAGTCCCATCCAAACATTACACCTTCTGTACTAATACCAGTAGCATCACCATCATGATTGAATGCGCCATTCGACCATTCATTTTTATCTGTATCCCAATAGAATGATCTCTGATCAAATGTCTCTTGGAAGTCATGTGGATCTGCAATAGATGGGTTATCTACATCAGAAGGTCCAACATCAACTATGATTCTAGCACCTGGATATTTCTGTCCCCATAATGCTAAAGCATGAAGTGGATACTTGCTACAATCCAACATAACCTGAACGCAATCAAGAGGACAGGGTTTCTCTGCGTCTTTAGAGTCAGGATCTACTGTTCTCTCGCATTCTGCTGGATCAGCACCGACTAACCATTCAGTTAGTAGTGTTTCTGGTCCTTCGTAAGTTGCTATACCTACGGTTGTTGATGATTGATCTTGTCCTAGCCATTCAGTTGAGCAAGGAAAGATAACTGTCTTAGTAATTTGTGCCATGTTTTGTTCAGGTTTGCTCCCTCATCTGTTATTTATATTATGACCAATAGGTTACAACAACCAATCCACCTTGTCCGAATCCACCCCAACAGCAAGAGCCATCAGTGTATGGTGTATGTCCACCTCCACCAGGGAATAGTGAATGTCCTCTACAGCATCCTTGTGTTACACCATGAGAACAGTTGTCCACATTAGCAGTGTCAGCACCTCTACCCCAAGGACCAGATGCACCAGATGACCATGACCATGATGAACCACGGCAGTACTGATTATTTCTTCTTCCTGGAGATGTTCCTCTGATACCAAAGTCTGAACCGTACCAGCAAGCAGTAGTACCCCAACATCTGCAGCACTGCCAAGTAGAACTACAAGAGTAGCAACCACCAGAGCACTGATGCCAACCCCATGCTCCACCAACAGCACAGAAGTTACTTAAAGTACCACCAGTAACATATGATGTACATCCTCGTCTACCACAACAACCATGTCCTGTATTGAATCCACAACATGAACACTGACTTGTTCCACCAGCACATATAGAGTATGCTGTACTTCCAGCAGTAAAGTCTCCTTTATGTCCAAACTGTGTCTTAACGGCATAAGCACCACCTCCACCGCCAGGACCATTGGCACAACAAGCAGATATACTACCTGATCCACCACCAGCAGTCAGTTCAAACCTAACAGTGAGTGCCTTACCTGGAACCGTCCAGTATAAGCAGCAACCTCCGTTGGCATGATCCCAATAGTTGCTATTGCAAATATAGAACTGACAAGTAACAGCAGTTGAGAAACCACTAACCTGTGCTGGTCCTAACGAGTTGGCAGCAACTGCCAGTCCCCCATTAATTTGTTTATAACTTTGATAATCAGCCATTGCCTATGCCTTGTGGTGTAATAGTATTTAGAAAAATATAATAAAAAGGGAGTGATACACTCCCATCAGCGAGAATTAGATGGTGATGATTCTCCATCCTTGTGAACCATCAAAGAAGACCATTTCAAATGCTGCACCTTCGGTTGTGACTGTTAGGTCAGCAGTGTCTCCCATGATTGGGTTACCATTTCTACCAATAGTTAATGAGTTTGAATCAAATGTCTTGTGTGAGTCAAAGATTCTGACGCTATCACCTTTAACAGGAGCAGCAGGTAAAGTAACTGTGAAGCTACCACCAGAAGTGTTAGCGAAACACTGTTGCTTGTTAGCTAGGGTGACATTAGATGATGAAGTTACATTAGCGTAAGCACCTAGAGGCAACCAGTCTGAACCGTTGTAGAATTCTAGTCCGTTTGCATCAGTGTCGTAGCGAAGACCACCTTCGTAGAGATCAATACCAGTAGGTCTAGTAGCTTGAGTACCACGAGGAGGAACAATGATACCAGATGTACCATCCATTCTTGCACGAGTTAGGAATCCACGAACTGCTTTCTCAGTAGGACATGCAGAGTTAGAGTCTCCACCCATTGTTTCATCAGAGGAGAACTCACTAATAGATTCACCAATCTGACCACCAATAGCACCCAGTTTCAATTCTGTCAAACCAGACAGGTTGAAAGCGGAAGCGTCCAAGGTAGCAGCACCAGTCAACTGGTTAACTGAGAAGTATTCTCCAACTCTGAAGTTACCTCCTTGGTCAGTAGACACGAAGTAAATTCTACCAGGTGCGACTATGTTAGTCTCTTGACCTTGAGCAGCACTGTTCTCGTCTACATTTGGATAGTTTGTAGTAGTTGTATTACCTGTACCAATTAATAGGAAGTCATGACCTGTTAGACGAATCTTGGAGAACTTACTTCTCATTGCGACTCTCTGATCATCAAGACCTATAGTAGGTGAGTTAGCTTTACCAGGAGCAATGTTAATTGTTGCTCTACCATCACCAATAGTGATAGCTTCAACTGATGTCTTACCAACTCCACCACCACCAATGTATGTGTGAATACCTGTGAAGGTTGATGGTATATTCTCAGTAGCACTGTTCTTATCGTTCAGTACCTGAACTGCGAAGAATGTATTACCAACTCCAGAGATCTCAAGTGGAATGTCAGCAGCAGGATCAGTTACCCTTGGATAAGCAGCAGATCCACCGCCACCTACATTACACTCGAAGTGGAGTGATCCAGTTTTAATTCTGATAAAGTCACCAAACTCTAGTCCATGATTAGTAGTCGTAAAGACTGTCATAATACCAGACTGAGGTGTATATTGTGCGTCATATACATCTAGCTTGGATGGTTCCTGATAGTTAGAAGAAGTTCTAACAATGTATGAGAATGTATCCGAGAATCCCATACCAGTGGTAGAGAATCCAAGAGCATCACCAACAGTTAGAGAGGTTGTTAAACCTGTCAACTCCATCAAGATACCTTTCTGTCCTTGAATAGCATTTGAAGCTGAAGCAGCCTTAGTCCATCCAGTAGCACCAGCACCAACAGAATCAATTTCTATTGCCTCGCCAGGTTTGAATACTGTAGTACCAACACCGACTGCACCGTTACAGAGAGCAGGATCGCTGGAAGTGTTACCAAATCCAACAAAGTACTTGAAGTAAATTGAGTCACTAGATGACTGATCGTTAGTTAATATAGCACGAGCACCTGACTCAGTACCACGAAGAGTAGCACCAACAGCAACTGTACCAGTTGTTTGGCCAGGAAGTAACTCCATCTTGTCACCGTATACCTTACCAGGTCTCGCTACTTCATGAGTAGAGAATCCACAAGCAAGAGCACCGTAAGTACCGTAAGAGTTATTACTGGATAGTGAACGAATCTCTGAACCAGTGTCTGAAATGTAACCGTATGCACAGTAGTAAGTGAAACAGGATACAATCTCAGCAACAGCGTCATCTTCTAGATAGATTCCGACACCACCTGACATAACATTGGTGAAGGAGTCAAACACCATTGACTTATAACCCTTACCTTCAGGGTTCTTATGGTGTACACCACCTTCTAGGTAGACACCTATAGCACCACCGTGACCACTGCCATCAGTAGCATTGTGTCCGAAGCATGTGCAGTCCTTAATATATGCAGATCTCTTAATAACTGACTCGTCTGGGTTGAATCTTAGGTAGACACCACATGCAGTAGTACCAACACCAACCTTGTTCTGCATCTTAGCAGTGTTGAATGGATCGTTTACATCGTAATCGAATCCTTCCATACCACGCATCGTGATACCCTGTACAGTTACAGCGTCAGACACATAGAACATTGTCGAACGATTGTTTGGTGTAACACCATCGTTGGATAATCCTTCAGCAGGTCTAATAGTAGAACCTCTAAGAACATCACCAGCAATACAGAAGTTCTTACCAAGTGTCATTGGTAACTGCTCATCGAATCTACCAGCAGATAGCTTCAAGATAACAGGAGCAGCGTTTGTTATTTCACCACCAGACACATAGGTATGTGCGAAGGTTGAGACACCAACCATTGCACTGAATGTATTAGTATCAATAACTTCTTCAACACCGAAGAAGAAGTCTCCAGTCTTACCATTCGGGAAGATAGATGATGGACCTAAACCAGAGTCACAAGTGAACGCTAGTCCAACAATCTTAATTTCTTGTCCTTCATATAGTCCGTGACCAGCAGCAGTGATAGTACAAATACCAGTAGGACCATCATAGATCGCACCAGTTACATCATACTTTGGATTAGTTGATGTTGTTGCATAAGCAATGGTTCTAAATGCAGCATCAGGAGACTCACCAGAGTTGGTGTCTTGTCCTAATTCAGGGTCAACATAATATGTCTTAGTTAATTTACCAGTATATTGCCACTCAGCTTCGTTACTAGTACCTGCCTTCAAGAATGTACCAGCAGTACCGATACCTAATCTTGTTGGACCAGTTGCGTTCCTAGTTAATAGGTCACCCTTAGTAGTTAAGAGTGCTGCACTGTCTCCAATAGCAAATGCTTGCCAGCAGTTGACTGATGTTCCAGGTTCTACATTCTGGTTAGTAGAAGCAACTGAAATGTATGCTGAAGATTGATACTCAGCAATGTCACCAATCTCATAGATTGTTGTAGTGGTGTAAGCACCAGTCCAACTAAATCCTCTATTTAATAATGCCCAACCATTAATACCACTATCAATTGTGGTACTACCTATACCAGTTGGTCTATTATTAGGTTCAATCTTTAATATGTCAGCTTGATATGTGTTACCACCAAATCTTACAATCTGACCTTTAGAATATGGAAGACCTGTATCCCAAGCATCTTGACCACCTGTACCTATACCAAGGTTAAGGAATGACCAATCGTTTTCGCTCTCGTTAGGCTGTAGTGCAGTGGGGTTAGAACTTATAGCAACATAAGTAGACCCTTTCCACTCTACAATATCTCCTCTTTGATATCTTTCTGTTGCAATGTATGCTCCTTTATTCTCATACCCAGAAGAGACCTGAGAAAAGTTCTGTTCAGGAGGATAGAAAGCATCTGAACCAGATGATAATCCATCTACATTGACTACCCAGTCAGTTGGTGACTGGAATGATGCGGTACAACGATACTCTCTTGGACCGAAGAGTGTTACATCGTTAACACCATAGTAAGTGTTAGTTGCATAAGCACCTACAAAATTAAGACCCTCTTGGAATAGTTTCCAATGGGCAGGTAAATCTGTACCTTCAAACTGACTTGATAAACCAGATGAAGTGTGTTGATTAGTACAGATGTACATGTTACCGCCTTCTTTGACGATATCATCTGGTACATACGCTGTTGTGGCGGTCCAGTCTCCTTTAGACTCAAAACCACCTGTATGAAGTTGCCAATTGGCAGCATCAAGAGTAAAATTTGCCGCAAGGGCTTGTGAGGTATGGTTACCTACGCAGACATATGAGTTCGCTCCAAACCTAACAAGGTCATCGATGACATACGCAGTGGAACCAGCCCATGCGTCACGCCAGTTGAACTTCAGTCTACCAAGTCTAAATTCTGCCATTGTTAGTGATCTCTATACAGGTCCAGAGTATGTGTGGGATCCGTTGACTTGGAGGACTAGATATCCTTCAGCGTCTAGGAAATAATTTATGTTACGCCTATCGTAACGAATCTGTTGATATTTATCCATTGGATGATTGCTCTTGGATTTTTGTTCAGTGGTTTCCTCCACATAATCCGAGTAGTCGCCGAAGCCTTCTACCTGAGTACCATCCAATCTAAAAGGTTCAAAGGTTTCCGTTGTTGATGCAGTACTTACCTGAGTAAGATGAAGCATGTGTTCGGAATCACGCCTCAAAGCATAAACATAGTATCCTTTTGAATCCTTTGGTTGGAAATGTGAATTACTTAACGAGAGTGCCATTAGCTAACAATGCTCCAATAAGATCCGTTCCATAAAAGCATAACAGTAATCGTAGAAACATCCAGAATTAGAGGAGGATCCTCTATATTTCCGATAGCATCACGAAATTTATTCACAGAGTCAGTGATAATAACATTATTTATATGCCAGTTGTTTGCCGCATCATGGATCTCAATACTATCTCCAACCGATAAACCAACGGTAGGCATAGAGAATGTTAATTCTCCTGCAGTTGTATCAATAACATATCGTTTGTTAACAACAAATGCAGCAGATGCATTCTGATAATTCCAGACTGGAACAGCACCAGTAGCAGCAGATGCAACTGTCTCAATATTATCGCCACTCCTAATGTAGATCTTTTGGTCTACAATATTAATCGCCATCTCTCCGTCTTGGAGATCGGACAGACCTGGAATCTGTCCGATGGTAGTACTTCGTTTTGGCTTAATTGCGGTAGGCATTATCTAGGCACAGACGCTTCTAAGTTATTTATCGCCATGATATATTAAAAGAAATTGATATCCTAGTTCTATCAGTCTGATTTTGATGAACCATGTGTGGCATATGTGCAGGAAATATACACATCTGTCCTTCATGCGGTTCAAATCCTTCATTAGTGCGGTTCTCAAGCATAGATCTACCAAAGACATCACAACATTCAAATTTAATTTCACTATCCTCCACAGTTTGTACCCAAAAGACTCCTGCAAGTAAACATCCAGGATGAACATGGGTTACATTATAACAATGCTTATAGTTAAAATTAAACCACATATTAGATAGAGATAACTGATCAGGTTTAGGTAAGGCTAATTTATCCTGAAGATATTCTTCTATCGAGATCATAATTTGCTCGCTTATTCTATTCATAAAGGGAGCAAACGATTCTTCTAAGTAAAAATTATCTGGACTCTGATACCCACCTACATTACTCTTCTCCTCTGTTTCATGAGAATTTTTATAATTATCTAACCAATTAACAAGATCCTCTTTATAGTTAGAGAACTCTGTGTCCTCTGTCATTAAAATCTTAGTAGGAAATAACCACTCAGGTGGATATATCTTTATAGTCATTTGTAAGAGAATAAAAAGTCATCTACAAAAGACTCTGACTTATCCTTACCAAATTTTGCTGTAAGATATCCCCTAACAGGATCCAACTCAGTCATGTAAGTATCAAAGTCATGATACACAGTGGTGTCTTCTCCCTCAGGTTGATTGTCATCTATCATCTCTCTATATTTTGACAGATAATATTTAAAAGTAGGTAAGTATGTGTTAACTGAGTCAGGTGTACAGTACCGTACAAATATATTCTCTGAGAAATGATTACCCATTTCAAAGAACCTATACTCACCAGTATCTTTTGGTAGTGTATCAACTGAGAACAGATAGTTCTCTACTGGATGCTGGAAATCAAATACTATGATAACTTTCTTCTCACTAAACTTCATTAGATCCATACCAAAGCAGGGAAGGTTAGCACCTGTCTTAGGATACATTATAGTATTATAAATGTCGGATCTAGGATCCATGATCAATGCTTCTCTTGCCTTAAGAAAATGACCACCACTACGGATGTCTGCATTTAAAGTAGCACCCTTTGCTTCCCACCTTGCCCACTCTTCCTTTACCTCTAATTCAGGAAAGGTATTATAAAGAGCATCAATGTATCCTTGCCAAATAGTCATAACAATTCCCCCATCTTTGTGCGTTCAGTAACTAAGTGATGATAATCTTCATCAGGCATTCTATTTACATAGTAACCCTGTTCCTCCAACATCTGAGAACCCCTAATAGTATCCTTAAGATGTTGTATTAATACTATAGAATATGTAGGACTATGACCATAGGTTTGTGATCCCCATAGCAACCAGATATCTTTCTTCTGTACACTCATCAAACTATTCAAAGCATCTATAGCTCCTGACATCCATTCACTACTAATAAGAGAAGGGTCATAGATCGATGCAACAACAACGATATCATTATCTTTACGATCAAAAGTTTCTATTTCTTTACCAACTACAGACCAAAAATCATATGTCTCATTATAATTATAGATTTTACATACCTTTATCCGATCCTTATCCCATGCTGACTTAGCAAAAGGACAAGTTCCACCAGTATATCCACCTTCATTCTTGGTGTCTGGTTTTTGCAACTCATCTATCCATCTGGATAGGTAAGCATCAAAGTCATCTAATGGGTGCATTTAAAATACCATCTCGAATTGATCTAGCTGAAGGATTAGCATCGCATAATTTCTGCATCCAAATCCTTTCCTCTAAGGTAACCTCTATACCATCTGTAGTTATCATGCGACAACAGATGTCAGTCAGTTCTAGTCTGTAGTTAGTACTTAACATAGCGTTCATAAAGAGCAAAGTATCCACGAAGGTGAGGTTCCTCATTACTATAGAAGTATGTGTCCTTTAATAAAGAACAATCAAATCCTATATCATAATAGAGTTCTTCCAATTCATACTCCCTAAAACGATAAGGAGCATCGGGTTGATCAAAGAAAGGACTGCATCTAATTTCATAAGGACTTAAAACTTTTAAAAGAATGACACTATTATCATGAGTGATACGATCAATCATATCAAAGTATCTTTCTCGTCTTTCATCTCGAATTAGATTGTGTATCAGTCCTCTGTCTATAACAAAGTCATACTTTTTATTCAACCTAGAATTTAAAGCATCATCAATAATAAAATTACCAATAAAATACTCCAAATTATTTTGAATGTCTGTTCCCGTGACATTGAAACCACTCTGTTCTAAGTTATAACATAGAGAACCATTACCACACCCAAGTTCTATTATAGAATAGTCCTTTGTGTTTGTAAACTTTTCAAAGAACTCTTTGTAATCCTTATCAAATCCGTGGTAATCATATACATTCATATTTAAAATGCATTAATGACTAGTGGTAAGAGGTCATGTTCTGCCTGTTGAATAGCTCGAGTCAAAGACTCAACAGTTTCACCAGGTAAAATAGGTACAACTTGTTGTTTTATTATAGCACCTGAGTCAAGATGTTCGTTAACAAAATGAACAGTAGCACCAGTCTCAGTTTCACCTGCCTTAAGTGCTTGCTCTACAGCATGTAACCCCTTGTACTTAGGCAACAAAGAAGGATGAAGATTTATAATCCTTCCTGCAAACTCATCAGTAAACTTCTTAGTAACTATCTTCATCCATCCTGCCATGACAATCATGTCCACATTATATGCATGGAACAATGCAATGATCTCATCCTCATCTTTACTATAGCAGGAACTTATATCCAATCTATCTGCTCTCCTCTTTGCCTTACATTTCTTTTTGTTATACACCATGAGTACAACATCATGCTTAGGACATGAGTGTACTATGTTCTCGAAGTTGGTTCCCTCACCTGAACACATTACTCCTAGTCTCATTGCCATGCCTCATAAGGTGGTTCTTCTTCTCCAACATAATGTTGGAAATGTTTTGTATCAAAATATGATACGGGTAAAGGTTTAATATTATCATATGGTCCTGCCAACCTCCTTTTATACTCACGCTCATCCAATACTTCATTGATAAGTATCTTCAACTCCTTAACCATCTCAGGAGTAAACAATCTCCTAGGTGTAATAGTAGCAGGTTTATGTTCCTGTGGTTTACCATCAGGAACATAGTTGGGATCGACTGGTCCTCCCATCCCCTGAGTGTCTATCTTACTCATAAACTTCTCCGATAGTCCATGAAGGAATTGTAGTATGTATATCAATGTCTGATGGAACTACTAAACAAAACCCGATACCAAGATTAAACACTCTCTTCATCTCTTCCTCTGGTATCTCACCAGAAAGTTGAATCTTACTGAAGATAGGTGGAAGTGGCCATGAGTTATAATCTATCCTTACTTTTAAATTGTTTGGTAAACATCTTGATAGGTTCTCTTCTATCCCACCACCAGTTATATGTGCCATACCAAGAATAGGATATTCATCCAACAACTCTTTGATCTGAGGCCAATAGATTGTAGTAGGAGTAAGTAACTCAGGAGTATCTGCATACTTTATCTTATGTCTCCATAACATATCATTGATCAATGTATATCCATTGCTATGAAGACCACTACTTGCTAAACCAATTACTTTATCACCCTTATAAATTTGTCCACCGTTTACTATCTCATTCTCTTCTGCTATACCAGTACAGAAACCAGCAAGATCATAATCTCTTTGTCTAAAATGTTCTGCTGTCTCTCCACCTAGGAGTTCCATCTCTGCTATCTCACATCCTTTAAGGATGCCCACCATAATGTCAGCAACATTTGCATCAATCTTCTTAGTGGAAACATAATCCAAAAAGTATAATGGTTTAGCACCACTACAGATCACATCGTTGACACACATAGCAACTAGGTCTTGACCTATAGTTGTATAGTCACCAGCAATCTGACAAATATTCATCTTAGTACCAACACCATCAGTACCAGATACTAGGACAGGTTTCTCATACCCAGATGGTATTCTAAACATACCATTAAAGCCCCCTATACTGGGAGCTTTTTCTTTGAGTTTTTCAACGAATGCATTAGCTGCATCGATATCAACTCCTGAATCTTTGTAGTTCAATGTGGATTATACCTCTGAACGATAGAATATATAATTGCTAAAGCAATGAGACCAATACAAATCAAGGTCAGTAATAGATGCATAGAATCAAAGTCATCATAAGGGTATTATAGCATAAAAAAGACCCCCTGCAAGGAGGGGGTCGTAGTCTGGTTCTCTAGGATCTATTCGAGGATCCCAATAAAAGAACTTAAGTTGATGCAACCTAACATGCATCAGTGGTTTGTTTAGCTTCATCCAACAGTAGGAGCGACAAGTGCAACCTCGGTAGTCTCAGCAGCAGCCAAGTCTAATGGGAAGTTGTGAGCATTACGCTCGTGCATCACTTCCATACCTAAGTTAGCTCTATTTAGAACATCTGCCCAAGTAGGAACGACTTTACCACCTGACGATACAATCGACTGGTTGAAGTTAAATCCATTCAAGTTGAATGCCATCGTGCATATACCCATTGAGGTAAGCCAGATACAAACAACTGGGAATGTAGCAAGGAAGAAGTGTAGACTTCGACTGTTGTTGAATGATGCATACTGGAAGATTAATCTACCAAAGTATCCATGAGCAGCAACGATGTTGTAGGTCTCTTCCTCTTGACCAAATTTGTAACCATAGTTCTGAGACTCATTTTCTGTAGTCTCACGGATAAGTGAAGATGTAACCAATGAACCGTGCATAGCACTGAACAAAGCACCTCCAAACATACCTGCCACACCTGCCATGTGGAATGGATGCATGAGGATATTATGTTCCGCTTGGAAGACAAACATAAAGTTGAATGTCCCTGAGATTCCCAACGGCATACCGTCACTGAATGATCCTTGTCCGAAAGGATAGACCAAGAAGACTGCAAAGGCAGCTGAGACTGGCGCACTATAAGCAACACAGATCCAAGGGCGCATACCCAAACGATAGGATAATTCCCACTGTCTACCCATATAGGCAGAGATTCCAATAAGGAAGTGGAAGATTACTAACTGATAAGGACCACCATTATACAACCACTCGTCTAAATTAGCGGCTTCCCAGATGGGATAGAAGTGTAATCCAATAGCGTTAGAGGATGGAACTACAGCACCAGAGATGATGTTGTTACCAAACATAAGTGAACCAGCAACTGGCTCACGGATCCCGTCTATATCGACAGGAGGAGCAGCAATAAATGCAACTATGAAACAAGTAGCGGCAGCTAACAAGCATGGAATCATTAAGACTCCGAACCAACCAACATATATTCTGTTGTCAGTTGATGTTACCCACTCACAAAACTCGTTCCAATTCTGCAATGGTGACTGCTCTCTTCTTTGAAGAGTTGTCATCTGAATAAGAGTACGATTTTTTTTACTTGTATGATGAGAGACATAATCCCCGTGGTCTCGGTTAGGGGTAGTAATGGGTGGGATACATATCCTCCTTACTGGAGACCCATTGTATCATCGGGGGGACTTATTTGTGTTCGGAACGCCCAGCCATCCTGCAATAGGAATTCATCGGTTCGGTCTTGCCCTTGCACCCAGAATATTTATTATAACTTTTTATTAAGCATCTGTCAATAGTTAAAATTGATTACTATCCTTGTCTTTTGATCTGTGCATGTAACAGTTCTATGTTTCAAATTAGAATCAAACACAACTACTCTATTGCTAACACTCTTTACCTTATCACCAGATTTAAATTCAGTGTATCCATTATTGGTATTGAGATATAATATAGCCGTTGTTATATTAGGATAATCAATATGAAAACTACTATAAAGAGGTTCTTTATGTGCAGTAGTTAGATTTGCTTTGACTCTCTTCAAAGATTTCGCACCCAATTTATCTAAGGTGGAATCAAATATATGAAAGTAGGGACAAGTGCATGATGTATCTGGATCAAAGAACCCATGTACAAATTGAAATGATCCTTTTGGATCATCATCTTTCACCAACCCATTTAAATAATGCCAATCAAATTGAAGACTAGTTAAACAATCATGAATGATTTTAAACTCATTAGTTGGTAAGAAATCATCAATTACTTTCATCCTTGCCAGATCATATCAGGCATTGCTTGTTGTCCACCAGGTCTTACTACAAATAATAATATACCATAGCATACAAACCATATTATATTAAATATCCATGCTTGCCTAACCAAATACTTTCTGACACCCATCGAAAGGAATACATTCCGTACTGCCTTGGGGTCATCCTCATTACCTGTTGCTCTGAAAATCTGTTCTATGATCACTGCAATGATTGCACCTATCACCATAGGATAGAATACAAAGTTTGCAAAGGACATTAGACTGATTAAGAAAATCATATTCTTGGAATGTAAGATTTGTATTTTTCTACTTGAGGTAGTATATCGCTCTCTACTCTCTCTATTATATCATCAATAACATTAACATCAAGATCCATGAAGGGTGGTATGATGCCTAAAATTCTAAGTAAACCATCAACAAACAGTGCTAGACAAATGAAACCAAGAATCATACTGATGATAGTTGCATCTCTATTATGCTTACGCATCGATGCTTCATCTATTGCCCGTGCTTCTGCAAGAGCATCAGCGATCATCTGATCTACTTCTGCTTTAGTATAGAAATCTCCTATGAATGGTATGTCGTGTCTGTCTGGAGCCATTAGTAGTCATATTCATCGAGCACATCCAACGCATTGTTCAGGGCTTGCTGTGCAGCCCATCGTTCCTTGCTAGTCCAATTTGGATACCAAGACTTGCTATCGATGTCTCGCTTCAACTTCAACAGTCTAGCACTCATGTCAACTTTTTTCAACCGTCCGTTCATATACTCAGGGTACTGTGGGAATTGTGCGTCCTGGGGTCTCATAAGGAGTACCAGTTGGTATACTATATTATACCAAGAGATCCTGCAGTTATGCCGATTGTCACCATACCAAAAAATTCCACCAGAGGCATATGCTCTGATGGAATCTGCATGAAAAGGTTATTGAAGTACGAGGCTACCAACATTTGTATATGTAAAAACTGCTAAAGTTGCTGCAAATAAAATGACTGGCATGTTAAGCTCCTGATGGTACTGCAATGGGTTGTGCTATTCGTATACCCTTACCTCCGTTATCATCATCGTCATCATTATTAAATGCACGAAGTAATAACTCTATCAATACAAGAGCAGCCATTGGATAGAAACACCAAAGGATTGCTACGATAGGTGAGATAGTATCTGTTGCTTCTACGAAGTCAGACATGTGAAGTAATGTTACGAATAGTTATTTATACTCAACTAAAATATTGGAGCTTAGTATAGATTGCTATACCTGCCCAGAAGAGCATCATAGTTGCTCTTCCGTTTGCTCTCCAAAAAATATCTGCTTGTGACATTAGAATATACCTGGAATGATTTGTCCTGTGGTGATGTAAGCACCTGTTGCTGCAACGAAACCGATCATCGCTGCCCAACCGTTAAACTTTTCTGCTTCTGGTGTCATGGTTTTTCTCCTTTTGTTAGATTTGAGGGTTAAAAAGTAGCTAGAGGTCAACACTAGCGGTGTAAAAGACCTTTAGGCATTAAAGAATGCCTGGTATTACCCATCCGAAGACGGTGTAGTTGAAGACTCCGATCACTAATCCCATCATCGCTAGGCGACCATTGGTTAGTTCAGCGTTCTTCCAGTAATCCACTTCCATTACCTCAATTTGAGGCTCGGCAGCGAATATGTTTTGCTTGCCATACTCGGTAGTTGTATACCTTTTGGCAGTTGATGATGTCATTTACTTTGTAAAGTAATGTAACATAATTATATAGCAAACATAAAGTTCTGTCAACTAGGTAATTGTACGGACATCAGAACCTCCATAAGCATCCCTTATTTCACTCATTAATAATCATCATCCATCCGACTCTCAATAAATTCTTTGTTCTGTTTACATACACCATGTACATCTATTTCCTGATGGAGATGTGCCATAGTATGCAGTGCTTCTATACCACCGAAGCATATTAATAACATCATTGGTAGCATCCATAGTGGATGACCTGCTACTTCTCCTGTTGTTTTCATGGCATAAAAAAAGACCCTCCACTATGTAGAGGGTCTTATTATCTCGAACGATTCTATTTAGAATACGAACTTAGCACCGACTTTACCGCCCCAGTTAACGATGTTGTCACCAGCAGCGTCTTCTCCAGCAGAGATACCAGAGATCTCGCCGTAGAATGCTAGATCTTCAGTAGCAGCGATAGAAGCACCAAGCTTACCAGATAGTTCTGTCTCAGTATCATCTGTAGTATCAGAATGAACTAGAGAAGGACCA